>QWCY01004779.1_pt1 | contig 24829 bp, 23 predicted proteins | sample 1972631 | NCBI WGS metagenome assembly QWCY01 (sample SAMN09866696, study PRJNA288562) | Human gut metagenome isolate pre1_stool, whole genome shotgun sequencing... | isolation source: gut | host: Homo sapiens | place: USA: California
CAAAGAATCCCCAATCTCTGCCACCTGCACCAGTTCCATGGCGTTTTGCACCGCTGCATGATCTTCTGCCCGCAGCACGCCAAAGCGTCCGGTATAAGGGTATCTTCCGGTGGCCACCACATCTTCACAGGTCATCAGTTCCCCCCGCAGACGTTTTGTCATTACCACTGCCATTTTTTTCGACAGTTCTGCCCCGGTGAGTGTCCGCATATCTTCTCCGTCCAGCCGCACCGTTCCTGCGATCAGTGACAGCTGCCTTGCAATACTTTTTAAGATCGTGGATTTGCCTGCACCGTTTGGACCCAGTAACGTCAGGATTTCCCCTTTTCGAAGCATAATCTCCACTTCTTCGATCAGAGGCTTTCCGTCGTAGCCCACGCTCATTTTTTCCGTTGTAATATAATAAGACTTCTGCGTTTCCATAGTTATCCACGCTCCTGTCTGTTTCGTGATATCATGATCCACAATACTACCGGTGCTCCGAAGATGGCCGTCACTGTGCTGATGCTAAGTTCCGTGGGTGCCATCCATTTCCTCGCCAGCAGATCACAGAACAGGCAGAATACACTGCCTCCCAGAAAACATGCCGGTATCATCAGTAACGGCTTTGTAGTGCCGAACAGTTTACGGATCAGCTGCGGCACAGCGATCCCCACAAAAGAGATCGGTCCGGCAAATGCCACGATACATGCCGAAAGCACGCTGTCATTCCGGAAAAACTTCCTCTGGACCAGTTGTGGAGGTTCACGATGTCCGCGTCCTCCGCAAACGTCACCACCAGTTCCGTGATGGCGGAACAGATGTAGCCGATCATCACACCGCTGACCACCAACATGGACATACTGTCTACCTTTCTCGCCATAAGAAGCACAAATCCCATGGACAGCATAGCACCCAGAAATGCCGCCAGGATCAGCAGTCCGGAGCTGACCCGGATCGTATTCCCCAGCAAAAATACCATCACCAGTGCCACTACCATCTTCGCCCCGGAAGAAATTCCCAGTACAAAAGGGCCGGCTATGGGATTGTGGAAAAATGTCTGAAGCAGATACCCTGTCAGTGCCAGTGCCCCACCCAGAATTGCTGCCGCCAGTGTCCGGGGAAAACGGATCTCCCACAGGATCTTTGCGTTCATGCCTTCCTGTGCTCTCCCTGTGGTTAAAATTTCTGCCAGTGGAATTTTCACCGTTCCGATTCCTATATTGCAAAACAACAGCACAAAAATGCCTGCTATCAATAGAACAAACGCTATGAGATATCTGATTTTCCTGCGCTGCTGCATGTTTTTCTCCTTCTTTTCCTATTCGTGTTCCAATCGTATTCTAATCTCATTCTAACGCTCTTATACTTACGCTGTGTTTCTAAGTCCTCCATCTTACTGTAAGAGAAACAGATAACGCAGCTTAACGGTATCATCGTCCGTCAACACCGTATGCATGTCCTGCAATAAATACCCTACTGCCATGGACTGCTGATACATATCATTGGTGGTGCAATAGACCTGCCCCTCCTGTACCGCTTTGAAATCTTTCAAAATATTGCATTTGCCGATCAGCTCATCCACCGTGGTCACGCCTCCGTCAATGGAACTGTTGTAGATCAGGATGTCTGCGTCTTTCGCTCCGGCATAAAAATCTTCGACCTGCATATTCAGCGTGGAGCGTCCGCTTCCGCTGTCTTCCAGATTCTCAAAAATATATCTTCCCCCTGCCAGCTCGATCAGCTTCGGAATATAATCCGTGCTCTGCCGTACCTGGATCAGTCCGTTGGAAGTCACATAGAAAAACGCTATGGTCTTCCCTGTTTTTTCCCCGCTTTCTACCTCTTCCAGAATTTCTGTCTGCTCCGCAAAGGCTTCTTCCGCCTTCGCTTCCTTTCCGGTCAGAGCTCCGAAAAATTTGACCCATTCCACTTTTCCCAAAGGATGCTGTTCATAGCTGGAATATTCGATCATCACCGGAATGTCAAAGCTTTGAAGCATTTCCACCACCTCCGGCGAATGCGTGATCATCCGGTTCTCGATCGCCAGATCACAGCCTTCAGACACCAGTAATTCATAATCCGGTTTACTGTATTTTCCGGCATAGATCATATCCCCTGCCGCCATGGCATCCTTTGCTGTCTGAATGTACCAGTTCTCCTGCTTCTGTCCGGAGAACCGGATCTGATCCACAGCGTCCAGCGAGGCGAACATGTCCATCGCGCCGGATGCCACCAGATATATATTTTGAAGTGGTTCCTGCAAGATACTGACGTCCTCATCCAGTCCCTGTGGTACCGGCTGTCCCTCCGGCACTAACAGATACCGCTGACTGTCGGGAAGAATTGTCAGCATCTTATAACCATCTTCGTAATAGTCCACTGTAAAATTTTCCGCATATTGCAGCTCCATGCTGCCTGTTTTTACTAATTCTGTCCGTTCTTCCTGCGTGGTCTCTGCTGCCTGGGTAATCTCCGATGTTGCTTCCGCCGATGTATCCATAGAAGCAGAAGAAGGACTGCCGCAGCCACTTAGCCCCAGCAGTCCCATAAGAAGCAGAACATAGATCCATTTTCTTCCTGACCTCAAAGTTTTCATGCCTTTCATAGCCTGCAATATTTGTGCCTGCGGATTGCTCCGTGCTACGCACTCCCACGTCTCCGCTCCGCTTCGGTCCGTGCTAGACATGTGCCACTGGCACATAGCACCCTACCCAATATTCGCATATCGTGGGAGTGCTTCCACCGGCACTTCAAATACGGAATTGCCCTCCGTATTTACCGGCAGATATTTTTCACCGTTCACCAGCATATAGTCATAGTTCGGGCTGCTCCATTCCAGAGTCGCCGTTGCCGCTCCGTCAGTCACCGTGATCTGCGCGGGAGACTGGATGCTTGCTCTGCCGCTTCCGCCCTCCATGGTCAGTTCGATGGTGTAGGTGCCGTCTTCTACAATGCTCAGATCAAAAGTGTCTGCGGTGCCCTCCGCTACCGGATCGGATACCTTTACTTTATGATCGTACCATTTTCCTTTGGTACCGATCAGTGCCAGATCGAATTCCTCTCCGATCACAGGTACCGGTACATCAAAGCCGTAGACTTCTTCCGTCATGCCGTCGCTGTAAGTCACGGTATCCGTGGTGGGCTCCAGCAGTACCGCACCTTCCTTCGCCGCATCTTCTGCCAGACCCGGATAAAGATTCAGGATTTTCTTGGAACCTAAGGAAATGTGGATGGTCATACTGTCCGTGGAAAATTCAGCAGTGTAGACACCGTCAGGAAGCTGTGCTTCGTCCTGCGCCGTCTCCGTGCTGACAGTTTCCGTCGCTTCCGTGCTCTCTGTCGGTGTTACGGTGCTTTCCTGTGCGGCAACCGTGCTTTCTGCAGATGTCGCATCCGCTGCCTGACCGGCGCCACAGCCGCCAAGCAGCAGACAGGCACTCAGTCCGCCCACGATTATGATTTTATTCATTAATGTCTTTGCTTTCATTACTTATTTTAATCCTTATTTTATTCCTGATTTTAATTCCTATTTTAATTCTTATTTATTTCTCAGCCATTGCTGCTGCGGTATGTGCTACATACAGATCCTGGATAGCCTTGATCCCGCCGAGGCCTGAGATCTGGGTATCCACACTGTCGAACTTTCCGGAAGCGTTGAACTGGCTTAACCAGGAATCCTCATCCTCGCCTGCCATATCATTGTTGGCATGATCACCTGCTACTACCATCAAAGGACGAAGAACCACTTTGGTGTAACCTGCTTCCGCAACAGCCTTGATGACTTCTTCACAGGCGGTCTCTTCCGGCTCACCTTCTACGGTTCCGATGAATACATTTTCATATCCCAGTTCGTTCATCTGTGTCTGCATCTGGCTGTAAGACACCTTTGCAGTGTGGGAGGTTCCGTGACCCATGAATACGAATGCCACGCCATCTTCCTTTGCAGCATCCAGGCTGTCATACCCAGCGGTCTTCACTGCTTCTGCGGTCAGATCTTCTGCAACAGCCTTCTTGTCATCATTTACTACGGCAGCATCAGAGCCTACCTCACCTAACAGGGGCTCAGCAACTTTTACAGATGCAAACTGATCCTTATACGCTTCTACAGCTTCCATCAGCTCGTCATACTCTGCGCCATGCATCAGATGCGTGGGCTGTACTACCAGGTTCTTAACACCGTTTGCCACAGCGCGGTCCAGTGCCTGATCCATATTGTCGATATGCTCGTCATCTCTTGCCTGTATATGATTGATGATGATCTGTGCGGTAAATGCTCTTCTTACAGACCAGTCGGGATTGGCTGCTGCAATCGCATCCTCGATACCCTTGATATCAGCCACACGGCTGTCGTTAAAGGAAGTACCGAAGCTTACTACCAGAATCTCGTTCTCACCGATCTCATCCTGATTGCGGGGATCATCCTTGGAAGCATCTCCGGTATCTCTGCCGAAATAATCGGGATCTGCATTTTCTCCCTCTACCAGTTCCTTCTGTGCGTCGGTCAGTGCATCCCATGCTGCCTTGGCATCTGCGCACTGCTGGTCAGTATTTTCAGTTCTCTCCTGTACATAGATAGCGTCGATCAGGGCTGCTACTTCGTCAGCTGCTGCCTGATCTGCATCTTCGTTGCTCTCGGTAGCTGCGGTGGTTGTCTCTACTGCCTGTGTGGTCTGTGCCTCAGTGCCTGCCTGTGCAGTGCTTTCTACAGTTGCCTGGGTATTACCGCATCCGGTGATGCATACAGCACCCAGTACGGATGCCAGTACTACTGCTACGATTCTTTTTTTCATGTTTCCTCCTCTGACAGATCTTCTGTCTCTTTTGATTTTGGGGCTTGCCCCGGTATTCTTAAATATGTAAGTCAGAAACATGTTTTTCGCAACAAAAACAAAAACCCTTTCCTGTATCAGGTAAAGGGTTTGTACACATAAGAAACGAATGCAAAAAGCTTCTGTCGCTTCTGCATTCCACACGTACAACCAGTTACTCGTGGCTTTGAAACAAATGTTTCTGTACAGCATTCAGGCAGGTCTCCCGGCTTGAAGATCATTGCATCCGCCATCTTCCCGGTCTCCCAGTGATCTATCGGCTTCAGCTCCCTAATTACGGTGACGAGTTCGTGCAGGACTTACACCTGCTTCCCTTTTCACCGGAGCCAGCTACTTACGTGGCTGCTCCGGCACCTGAATACTCCATATTCAATTGTGGCTACTATATCACAGATTTTCTGAAATTGCAATGTCAATCAGTCATCTGTTCCACCGGCTGTCGGAATCAGTATACCTGAAAATTAGAGATTGGCGTCATTCCGGGCATAATTCAGGATCATTTCCTTTAAAAGCAGCAGATCACCTGTATAATCCTTGTTGTCCGTTGCTCCCCAGATAAAACCACCTGCGTAATGGGTACACGCTGCCATCATGGTATGCACCGTCACACGCATGAACTGTTCCTCCGGAATATCCGTGCGGAAGGTCTTGTCCTCTTTTGCCTTCGCATACATCATATGAAGTCTTGTGTCGACGGAATTCAGGGATGCGTGGAAATTCGCCAGTTCCTCCTGCCGCACCGTCTGGTGTGTTATATAATTGTTGAAGTTGTCATTATACTGCAGCAGATCCTTATGGTTCTGATACATGCCGATATAACTGTCCAGCGTAAAAATAAATCTTCCGATGGCCGGAATATCGTGTATCGAAGAGATTGGTCTTGCCTCATCCAGCTTGTCCAGATAAGCCTTCCATTTCGATGCGCAGACCGCAATAGCCAACTCCGTCTTATTGTTGTAACAGCGGAACAATGTGGCACGTCCCACACCGGCTTCTTTTGCGACCTCATCCATGCTGACCGCTTCGATTTTCTTTTCCACAAAAAGCCGGAACGCCGTATCGATGATCCGCTGGTTGCGCCCTTGCTCTTTATCCATCTGTTTCTCAGATTTTCCCATTTTTCTCTTCCTTTTTCATACATTCTTACTGTTCATTTTATGGTAAAAGGCTGTGACTGTCAACGACTGTAAAAAGCTAATGTAAAAGTGCCTTGCAGATTCCTACGAATTTTCTTGTATTTAAAACGCCAATATCGGCGAAAAAAATACAAAAGCAGGTGATTTTGTCTTATAAAAATGCTTTATTTTCGCCAAGTACGCAACTAAAAGAAATTCCGTACAAAAATTCCTGATTTCGGAACTTTTTTGTACGGAATCCAATGTTTTTATACTATTTACACCAAACTGACTTCTCTATCAAGGGTTTTATCAAATGCATCTAGGCTCTTTTTTGTTTCTTCCTGAATATGCTTATTTACTGTTTCCATCAGTGCTTTTTGTTGTTCTTCCGAAAGATTAAGCATATAAACTATCCCCCTAATAAACTTAAATTCTATTTATTCTCTTTGACGATAATCCAACGTCCTCTTCTGTTTGTGCCTTCTCTTGCAATTATGTGCATCTCTTGTAACTCTTTCATATCCTTTTGCACTTGCTTTCTAGTCAAATCTAATTCTTTCATAATTTCAACTTGTGTAATAGTTGAGTTTACCTTTATCAGCTTCAAAATTTCCTTTTTTCTTTCAGCTCCTTTTATTGGCTCCTTTTCGGCTCCTTTTTGGCTCCTTTTTGGCTCCTTTTCCTCTTCGCTTGTTTTTATCGTTTGTTTTTTCGCAAATTCAAGCGATAAACGAGTCCTGTCAGGATTATAACTTTCCTCTACAACAGGCATTGGCCAGCCTTCATTCTCCCAAACCTGATAAATATCTGGGATACCACTACCGGCTCTTTCACCAATACCAATCATATTAAACATCTTCATTAGTGTTTTATTTCTAGGATCTGAAATACCACCACGAAGCATCTGCTTTTTACCAGTGCGAATGCTACCAGGATTCTCGATAACCAACTTGTCATCTTCCTTCTTAATCACTACACCGCAAGGCAAGAAATAATCTGTATTAACCAAACAATTAACTAAAGCCTCTCGAACTGCCTTATGAACTGGAGTATCATCCACCCTCGTAATACCTTCAAGCTTAAAAGGCTTCTTAATATCCTTTGCAATTTTGCTATTTACTCTAAAGAAGAAATCAAATACATTACCGCTCCAATCACCGGAGCTAGACTGCAAGCGATCTGTCCAACGTATTGTTGGGTCCAGCATCTCTCTATAATCTAGGAAATACTCTGGAAATTCTCTTACGATATGATATTCTTCACCGAACATAAGCAACCCAGCTGTAGTAGGATGTAATTTACCATCCTCACCAAATCCTGCTGCACCTATTCTCTCTAAATACTCATCATCTGGTAAATTATTAAATACGTGCTCTGGACGATAGCTCTTATGATGATTTCTGAATCCCTTCAAGGACTCTGTATCAATTGCAGAAATATCAAACTGTTCTACAATCTTCATATCCTCTGTCTCATCCGCAGCATCACGGAGCATGCTCACGTTTAGCTCTTGGTACATAAATAACCAGAATGGTATCGCCATTAACCTCGTAGGACTCCACATTTTTATCCGATAGCAAATTAATGCTTACCTTCTTAGTATCATGAATTGTGTTCCAAAAGTTTCTCTTAAGTTTATCCGCATTTTTAAGTCCAGTAGTATACCAAGTTCCATCCTGCCGCTCTCCAACGCCAAGAATAATAACACCACCATTAGAATTGGCAAATGAGGAATACGACTCCCATAATGCTATAGGCAATCCACCTTCTGCCTTTTTCACTTCTCGGCAGTTATCTTCTTTATATTTATCAAAGTTCGATAAATCAAACAAATCTGACATATGAGATTCTCAGCTCCTTTCCTCCATATACATAAACGAATTCTCAAAAATTATCAATTCAATTTTTCAGCCCATTCTGCTTCCTTGAAGCCAACAAGCACAGTATCTCCATTTACAACAAGTGGACGCTTTACCAACATTCCATTTGTAGCAAGTAACTGAATCTGTTCCTCTTCACTCATTGTAGGCAGCTTGTCCTTAAGCTGCATTTCTTTATAAAGAAGCCCGCTAGTATTAAAGAACTTCTTAAGGGTCAGTCCACTCTTCCCGTACCATTCCTTTAATTCGTCATAAGTAGGATTCACCTCTACAATATGGCGCTCAGTATATTTTATATTATGCTCATCCAGCCATTTTTTAGCCTTTTGACAGGTTGAACATTTGGGGTAACATATAAATAACATTTGTGGTTGCTCCTTATCTTCATTTTCCATTGGCATAACTTGGCTAATATCTATATCTAGTGTATTAACAGTATACACTTTTGAACCTGTAATATCATAAACTCTTGTTTTCGCATCAACATCAAAAAGCAACACATTTGTACCAGTTGCTGATACTGCACTTTTAAACTTAATTCCATCAAAACCAAGTCTTTTAATATATTCACAGAGAAATTGTGTCGGTGCATACTCTATTTGATCTCCAAAATTAGGCTTAGAAAACTCTTCAGAAATTCTATGTAAGTCCGCAACTATAGAATACTCATCCTCCTTTATTTTTTCGGGCGAATATGTAAAATCAAATATCTTAGCATCTCTGATGATTTCTATAGTGGCTATGTTATACATTTTCTGCATCTGTGGCCGCATTTCCAATATTGCCGTTTTAATATCTTTTGCAGTATATAAATAGCTTATTCCTTTTGGATTAGCTCTCCCCTCTTTTGCATAAGCATTCGGCGGAGCATCAGAATTACTTTTATCAAAACCATAGAAGTCCTTTTTATTATTCAACAGATTATCTATTTTTTCTGTAATTCTTCTCCTCTTTTCCTCATCACCACATAGGTAAATGGACGCAATATTCATTGCTGATTCATTAAAAATGTCAGTAGCATCAAATTCTAAATTAGAAAACTCATCCTTCATTATCTCAGAAAGAGCTATTACCATATCATTTTTAAAGAAATCTTGTTCGGTATAATCTCGTGCACGATACAAAATATCACCTTTTGATATAGTACACGTTGCTTTTTCTGCGATATCAGATATCTTTTTTAGCAATTCACTTTCTGGAAAAAATCTGTTTTTTGTCTTTACTTCTTCTGCAAAACTTTCCCATAACTTTTGTGTATTGTAATCAATATACATCAATAGGATAAACAGCATAATAACCCAATACGTTGTTTCATCATCAGAATCCTTAAACGCTTCGATATTTTTATATTTGGATGCAAATTCTATCATTTCTTCTTTCGTAGCAGATGCTTGTTCACTTATTGAATCATTTTTTGTTTTATTAATACTTTTCATTTTAAGCTGGTCTCCTACAATCCGAATTAGACTATCAATTACTATCGTGATGAAAAATTTTTTAATATTGTTTCATCATCATTTTCCATTGTTTCATCGGAATAATAACAAAAACTGATACTCTCATCGTTACTAAAATAGGTATATAAGGATGGTCTTAACAGTTTGGTTTTATCAGCATTAAATTCGCTTCTATGCCCATTATTAGGATTTCTTCGAACTTTAAATATATTTTACTTGGATCCTCCGAATCACTCTTACTCAAGGATTGTATCATTGCATTTTTTTCTATTTCAGATACATTGTTGGGAATACTTGTAGGAATAAAAGTTCCTAGCCTTTCTATAAATTCTTGAAGGATATCTCCTAAATTTTCATTATACTCTATTTCAAAATATTCTCTTAATTGCCTTGCATCTATTAATATACCAGAACTATTGGCTTCAACTTGTAAATCATACTAAATGTTCTTCCCCATGGCTTTTATTGTTATCTAACTCGCCCTCAACATATCCACTAGTATTGAATTTATTACCGACAAGATAAAATGTCCATTTAACATTTCTCATATTAAATCCATCGTCTTTGCGTATTACTTGCATATATTTTTTAACCTGTGATAATTGATCTTCTCCCAGGGCAACAGTAGGTCTTTTTAACTCAACCACAACATTTTCCGTACTCGTAGGGAGTTGAGTTGCCGGATTTCACCGTCTCGACCTGATATTCGGTCATCATTTTATCAGTATCACATATGCCCTAGCTTCCATTAGATTTGAACTATCCGGAAATTCCGAATAGTTCATTTAAACTGATCGGATAACTGACCACTCTTGTAATTCTGAGTTCTTCGAATTTTTCGAATAACTGAATCCTGTTGCAGATAAATGCTATAAATAAACCTTTCCTTATTTTTCAAGCAATTTTATCATTCGCTGAACAATACGTTCAACCTGCCCGGATTCTACTCTTTGATCAAACGAACCATTACAAAAATGATCTTCTCGCAATAGCATCGTTAGCAAAGCTGAACATAAATCATAATCAGCATGTTCCAATCGCTTTAACTCTTCGTTACAATTTATAGGCTCTGTGGTCATATAATCCCAGTAGTTTGTTTTTAGACCACCAGTCTCCTCAAGCACCTCATAACTATTGATAACATTTATATTTGAGAGCAACTGCCTAAACTTCATTATCTTTTCTTCGTTTGTCATACCTTGCTCCTCTCCGGTAAATCAAAGTGTGTTTCTGCAATGGTATTCAGTTGCTTAGCAATATCCGAAAAAGGCTTATTCAAATCTAATGTCCTGACCGTAATCTGGTTACCATGCATTTGATACACATTATCCGGTTGAATTTCCTCATCCGTTTTCGCATACAGCAGCATTCCGGAAACCTTGTGATCTTCATCTCCAAATTCATAATCGCGATTCTTCACATACGTGAATATTTGGTACATATTGTTCGAATGGAGCGTGTGTTTTTCATACTGCGTTTGAGTTGTGTGACTATAATATTTCGCATCAATAATCAGTACGGTATTATCTTTTTGCAGATGAATATCACTCTGCATTACCGGCAGCATCGTTCTGATTCCATCGTCCACAGACCAAGGTATCTGAGAAGCACTGACTGACAGCTCAGGAAAATGCTTACTGTAATATTCAAGAATAAATTTCTCGTACAGCCTACACATACGTTGCTCATCCACAAAGGATGCAAACCTATACTCTCCAGCATCTGTTGTGATAAGCATACCCTCAATTATTAGCTGACAAATGCTTATAAGCATCCGGTAGGTCTGATTGTTTCTCTGAAATCTGATGGATGACCATCGTATGGAGGTTGGTTCAATTAGATCAACGTTAGAAAAAAATAACATCTTCTTTTTCAGATCATCCCTGTACTCCGCCTTAACCTTTGCATTTCGCAGTAACAACATAACCGCCGTCTTGATTATTTGATTAAGAAGATTATTCTCAGACAACTCATCATAATCACATGTCAGTAGCTGCTTACGTGCCAGTCGATTCTTAATTGTTCCCGGCAGGTTAATCTTTCCGCGCATTACCGGAAGCTCCTCCTGACGGTTTATGTACTCCCGGTAGAGACCTTGTTTCAGCTGAATTCCAATTCCCTTCGCGAGAATCGCAGCCAATAGATCATACATCTCATCAAACGATTCAGCTGCTACATCATCATAGTTTTCCTGATTCAATGTTTGAAAAGCATAGGACAGCATATAATATATATTTTTGATGAATATGCTCTTATCTTTCGTCATTGAAATACACCGTGCAAGATATTCTCCCACCGCTGTAACTTTGAACTTTCGTCAAACCAGTATTCACTGAGCATCGGTAAAATATCAAAATCAACAACGTCCTTCATCCATTCTTCTGCGCAGTCATTCACATTACAGAAATAGCTATGCCCTATGCAGAAGCCTTTACCCAGAGCCTTATCCTGAGCTATTTCCTTGTTGAGTTCCTTAATACGCTCAATGAGAGTGTTGAATGTTTCATTTGCAAAGCTATTCTGATAATTGATAAATCCTTCCGAATCAAAGCCTGGTTCCATATCGAAAAAGCTGAATCTACGTCTTAATGCATAATCAATCATTGCCAGACTTCGGTCTGCGGTATTCATCATTCCGATAATATGTAATCTCTTAGGTACTGAAAAGCTCAGGCCATTATAAGCCAGCGTTGCTTTTTTATCTCGATAGTCTGCCTCTATCAGCATCAGCAGTTCTCCGAAAATCTTGCTCATGTTTCCACGGTTGATCTCATCTATGATGAAGAAATAGTCTTTATCTGGATGGTTTGCAGCCTTCTGACAAAAGCGATAGAAAATACCATATTTTAGCTCAAATCCATTTTCAACAGGCTTATAGCCCATCATGAAATCTTCGTAAGAGTAATTCTGATGAAACTGAACAAATTCGATACGATCGTCATCTACTTCGCCCATCACCGAATAGGCTAATCTTTTTGCTGCAAATGTCTTTCCAACTCCTGGCGCTCCTTGCAGAATAATGTTCTTTTTCTTTTTCAGAACCGCTGCAAGCCTATCGTATTTGGCTTCTGTCATATAGACTTCTCTTAAAAAATCTGTTTTCGTATATTCGGTATTGCCTTTCCCTGAAGGAGCCGGATTTTCCTCTCGGATCATGTCGATGATAAAATCATATTCTCCGCGTGTAAGCTTAAACAAGCTGCCCTGTGTCATAGAGAAATATTCCATTTTCTCAAGCTCTGAGCATTCTTTCAACGTCGAAAAATCAATAGGAGAGGAAAGGCCTTCTACTTTCTCAAAATAAATTTTCTGCCCATCTTGCTCCGCACTAACGCGCAGAATTGCAACGATCTGCTTTACTGGTGTCGATTCATAACCAATTACCATATCGCCAGCCTTAGCATCTAAAAAGTTCTGAAAAATCCTTCGTTTATTTCCATTATCGTTATAAAGGGTATAGTCCTGAACCTCACCAATTGGCATACTGGACATACTCCATATTTTAGGATTTGCATTTAGAAACCAGTAGTGCAACCCTGATGCATCGTTCTTCAGAAGTTCTTCTTTTGTAATGTTGAAATATGGTTTTAAGATGTAGTCTTCAAAGAGCTGCGTTTCACTTTTGGGAACAACAATACAAGTCGAGTTTTCGTTTGGCGTCCACCACTTTTTATTTCCAGAATAGGCACTTGTATCACGAGATTCCGTAATAACCGTATAGCTTCTCTCATACCAGCCATCCTGCTTTTCTGGATTTTCATTTACTTCATCCGAATCAATACGTCCTAAAAGCCGTATGCTGTTTCCGCGGCACAAATAGAAGAAATCGCCTTTCTTCATTGTAGCCATAAAATCTTCGCCCTGAGATACTTTTGATTTACCCTTTGCAGCTGTATCCTTATGTACCACAATTACTTGTCTTTTTTCAAATGCTGCTGCCTCTACATCAGAAATACAGTCATTACCATGGCTTATCTTCCAGAAATTAGGCTCTAAATTTGCATACAAATTCACCTTAGACAAATCAACTCGTCCAAGAGCTTCTGCAAGCTCATCTCTAAGCTTCCAAACATAAGATCCTTCTTCATCCTTCTTGGCAGCCTTGCCAACATAAAGAACTGACCACCATTTACTTTCATCGTTGTCCCGCGACATGATTGGGCAGTTTGTTTTATTTACAATCCTTCTGGCCAACGCTGATGATCCTGAATTATAGAAATTCTTACTTTCCCCATATTTTATCGCAAGTTGAGTGCAGGTAGCCTTCCCTCCATAATCAAGAATGCGCTTCATTATTTCAAGGCTACTGTCTGTAAATATATCCGCATCATTAAGCAATACTTCCCAATCATCGACTGATAATGCAGGAGTATAATCTGTCGGCCACCATTCATCTGATGTCGGTGCAGATTCATCTTTATTCAGATATCGACTTATAAAGAATCCAACATCAATTGTCAGTGTTTTTAATTCTGGATCTGGATAGCATGTTCCCGTTATTTGTGATGCAAGCATATTTTGGAGTTCTTCATCTTGATTCAACTCGTCACAGATTTCATTATAGAAAGCAAAGAAATTACGAATGTTATCTGCATACGCGCCCTTTTTGAACGTATAATCACTTTCCAGCTCATTGGAAACTGCTTTGATCTCTGTAAGTTTATAAATGTAATATTTATCCGGATAACGCAGCCACAAATAGGTGCATATCGCATTTTCATACTGATAATGCTGTGCCGCACCATTGCCATATCTTTCGAGAAGGCTATTCGATTTCTGCTTGAAAGAGTCAATACGTTCATACACATCTTTGCCTTCATCAAAGAGCTCGATGAACATTGCTCTGACTTCTTCCTGTGCTATCTCCGCAAACTTGATAATCATTTTGGCAGGAAAGTTATTTACTGAAGCCAGCAGATTGCCCGTCTGCGACAATGCCTTTGTAAGCATTGCCGCAAAATCATCCGCATTAACATCCCAGTTCACCTGAAAGCATTTTACAGCTTCCCACTTATATTTTTCGTCCGGCCACTGTGTCTGTACAAATCGTTTCTTGTATTCAACAAGCGCTGACTTTAGTCGCATTTTATTGAACATTACAAATCACCACCTTATCATTTTGCATTACGAAGACTCTTGTATATCTCATCTGAGAAAATACCAAGAACCTGCCGCTTCATCTCATCATTGGAGAGAAGCATGGAGAAGAAGTCCTGATTCTGTGACAATCCCTCAATCAAAGCGTCATCAATATCATCAAAATAGGAAAACTCAAAATCCTGCTGCGTATTGTTGCGTGCACTTGTCTTCAACTTTTCTGACTTCATCAAGATATCACGAATTTGCAGCATCGCTCTAACCACTAAATCATTGTCATAATTCTTACCGGTGCGGCTATTAATTTCATCTATGATCTCAGATAGTCTCTTTTCCTTGTCTTCTGTCAACCCAAAATGCTCTGCTGTCGGGAGCTTCATAACCGGATTGGCAACAAGATCAGCCGACTTATGCTCTTCGCCCTTCTTCTGTACGAAATTAGTAGCCTTAATCTTTCCATTCAGATTAAAACCACCGCCTGGATGTTTGATATTGATATAAGCCAGCAGATAAGACACAAAGTTATATTTCTTATGTAAATCTGTATCTTCAAAGCTGGACACCTGCAGCAGAAATTCATAGAAGCGGACAAAGCTTCTCATATCAGCTACGCACTGGCGCTGCGTATTGTATTCATAATGTTCCATCAGCTTCTTGCTCTTCTGAAGGAAAAAGGTTAATCTCTGTTTCTGCTTACCATTCACTTTGTCGGCATACAAGATATCATTAGCCGCTTCGATATCAGCCGGATCTAATATGCCATAAGCATCAATCTTAGCTTCCAGATCATATACAGCACTCGGTGTTACAGAATTAGCCAGTAATGTCGTTGTATAATATGGTGCGAAAGCAGATTTGATATCTTCATAGCTATTTACAAAATCCAGCACGAACGTCTTTTTATCATAAGGTGCACAGATACGGTTTAACCGGGACAACGTCTGTACCGCATTGACACCTTTCAGCTTTTTCAGAACATACATGGCACAGAGTTTCGGCTGGTCAAATCCGGTCTGATATTTATTTGCTACCAGGAGAACCTGATATTTATCCGTATCAAATTCCTTTGTAAGACGATCCTCTGGAAATCCATTCAAAGAGCTTTCCGTATACTCCAGCTCATCATCCGGAAGCTTTACTTTTCCAGAGAAAGCCACCAATGCATGAATGCCCTCGTATCCTTTCTTCGCAATGTAATCTTCAAATGCCTGACGATACTTTACTGCACTCTGACGAGAAGCGGTAATCACCATTGCCTTAGCCTGACCGCCTAATTCCTGCATGACCGTGGTGCGAAAATGTTCTACAATCACTTCTACACGCTGCGCAATATTGGTATCATGCAATTCTATGAAACGTGCAATCTGGCGTTTCGCATCATTTGTTTTACAGCGCGGATCATCCTCAATTTCTTTGTTAATCTGATAGAAAGTAGAATACTCCGTATAGTTCTGCAGTACATCAAGGATAAATCCCTCTTCAATCGCCTGCTTCATGGAATATACATGAAATGCTTCCTTCTGTCCCTTTGTGTTCTGATGCCCAAAAAGCTGAATCGTGGTAGGCTTCGGTGTTGCTGTAAAAGCAAACATTGATACATTGGCCTGCTTACCATTTCGCTTGATTTCACTGGAAATCATATCTTCCACATCCGCTTCCGTATCTTCTCCGGATCCAAGCGTCATCGTGATAGCAGCCATATCTTTACCGGCTGTCGAAGAATGCGCCTCGTCAATGATGACTGCAAACCGCTTGTTCTTCAAATTAGCTACACTATCAACGATATATGGGAATTTCTGAATCGTTGTCGCAATAATCTTTGTATTGCCATTCAGCGCAATCGCCAGGTCCGCGGACACACACTTATCATCCATCACACGGATGAGTCCAGCCTTGTGTTCCATACCCATGATAGCTTTCTGTAGCTGCCTATCTACAACAACTCGGTCTGTAACAATAACAACATTATCAAAGATAATCTTGTTGTGGGCATCATGCAGTGAAGTTAACCGGTGTGCCAGCCACGCAATAGAGTTAGTCTTTCCGGATCCAGCGCTATGCTGAATCAGATAATTCTGTGCTGTACCGTTCTCACGCACATCTGCCAGTATCTTACGTATAACATCCAGCTGATGATAACGTGGAAAAATCAGATTTTCCGAACGCTTCACTTTTCCGGTTTCTTCATCAACCTTTTCTTTTACTTCCACAAAGATAAACTTGCTAATCAGATCAAGAATCGTATCCTTCGTAAGAATATCTTCCCACATATAGGACACACTGTATTTATCTTTAAATGCCGGATTTCCAGCTCCTGCGGTAACACCATGACCATTACCCATGTTAAAAGGCAAAAAGAATGTGGCCTGACCATCAAGTTTAGTGGTCATATACACTTCTTCTAAATCCATAGCGAAGTTTACAAGTGTTCCGGCTTTGAAGCGGAAGAGTCTCGTCTTCGGATTTCGGTCAGTACGGAACTGATAAATGGCATCCTGATAAGACTGACCTGCTGCATTACATTTCAGCTCAAAAGCCATGATCGCCAGACCATTCAGGAAAATAACTACATCGATTCTTTCCTTGTCGCTGGCCCAGACCTCCTCCATCACAGAGAAAATATTCTGGCTGTATTTCTTCGTCAATTCCGGATTAAAGGTAGTCGCGGGCTTCGTATACATGAGCTCAATCTTCTGATTCGAAAGCTCAATGCCATGCTTCAGCACCTCAATCAGGCTGCCACGTGTCTTCGTAGTCTCCGCATTGATGAAGCTGACAATCGTCTCTTCCAGATCGTCTTTGTAAATCTTGCGCAGATACTCCATGGTATCCGATTGAGTATCATTCAGGAACTTAAAGAGCATCTCACGATCCACGGCATAATAGCGGTCAAAATTCGTAGCCTTACGGACTACAAAACCATTGTCCTTTTCCAGTCGCTCTAACAAGAACTTCTGGTATTCCTTCTCAGAGAGGATGGATGCCTGATGAATCAGGCGCTTATGGTATTCTGCGGCTCTTTTTGCAGTACCGTCGGTATCCTGCTGTTCCACATGAAGCTCAAGTATATTTTTATCATCCATTCGCTTTAATCCTCCTCTCTGATCCATCTGCCGGTTTTCAAATCGATAAACTCATCCAACTTGATTTTTCCTTCAAAATCCGCCCCATATTCACCGGCACGAGTCTGGTCATCGAACTTGAAGCTGTTGTTATAGTACCTACCGGTCTTAGTTTTCCGAATCAGATCATTGTCCATCATAAACTGAATCACACGCTTATGATTCTCAATGTCATCACCATTCAAGTAAAAACAAATCACTCCCGTCGGAGCAAGCTGCACTTCCATGTCGGTACACTTGCACTCATAGCATACTTGCTCCGCAATGGCCTTCTCGCATATCTGCTGTGCAAAGGACTGATCTTCAAAAAAATACATCCATTTACCACATTTATGCCTTTCGAGCTTTGCCCCTTCACCGGAAAGAAACCAGTACCATCCACCTTGTCTGATCATATAGCTGGTACCTCCTTCTTTCCCGTAACGTATTCATAGATCAGGGATTTTTTATATTCATCTAGGACTTCTAGCTGCTCTTTTTTTTCGGCAATAACTTTTTCAATTGATTTACATTGCCTATCAAGATAATCGCAAATATTCTTTTGCTCTTCCTTGGTTTTTGGAATAGCTATCCAAATATCACTTACTTTATCCCAACTCCGAAAATCACTTGTGTTTCCACGAACGCCATTGGATATCAACTTATAAACGCCTTGAAATGCCAAATGCTGTAAATAGTAAACAATAAATCTTTTGTCTTCCGTGCTGTCACACACATGCACTACGCGGGTGATTTTACCGTCAGAATCGGATAATGCTATTGCCCCATGCCACGTATCCATCCCATGAATAGCAATATCACCTGCATGAATTCCCTGCATTGCATTATCATCACTAACCATTTTTCCAGTGACATCATCCGGACGAACTAGTACCTTGCCACTATTAGAGCATATTAAGGCCGTATCTTCTGGTGTAAATAAACGGGACAGCTTCGTGCAAATATATCCAATCTTTGTCAGCCTCCATTGAGCATTCATAGGAGCCATATAGAATACACCACTGTCCTTCATCTCCGCGTCTGGATTTAGCCCCTTGGTTACCGCTTCAGTAATGACAGAACGCTTATATTGCTCCAAAGTGTCAATCTGAGTCTGAATATCCGCTGAGAGAGCGTCAATCTCGGAACACTTGGCATCAATGAAATCTGCTATTGATACCTGCTCTGCATAACTCGGTTCGAATACCATAAGCTTTGAAAATTCAGAATAGTTCAATCCTTGGCGTACACCATTTCCCATGTTGTAAAACACTTTCGTCACGTCATAAGCATGAAGTAAATAATGAAAATATCTCGAATCAACATGTTTAATAGGGCATAGATCTATATAGGCAGAAGTGATAATTCCATGTTCTTTTACCAACCCTGTTCTCAGACTTCGTTTGTCATTCTGTAAATCTGTAGGACGAATGATTATATCGTCTGCTTCCACTATGTTGTATGTATTAAAGCTTTCTGGTAACAATCCGCCGTTTGCATTTATATCTTTTCTTATAACACGACCATAGCTTAGGGACAGAAGATTATTCTCATTTCCAAAGCTGTTTTTATTTTTTCTCTCTCCGAAATAACTATAAACAGGATGTATGTCCCATGTAACTGGAATTTGTCCTACCCACTCAATACCGCTGTCTTTCATCTCTCGCATATCTTCACCGCCTTACTCGAACAACTTTGACACACGTTCAGAAACTGAAAGCTCTAGATCCATAAACTTCACTTCCAGTTCTTCACTAGGTGTTGGCTGCTGATATTTGTAGAAATAGCGTGTAAACGGAATCTCTGCACCGGTCTTTATGACTGGTTTCTTTTTGCCCAGATCCTCTTCAAAGAATGCCTTAGCATCCGGGACATGCGGCAGTACTTCTCTCGTCATATAATCGTCGATGCTTTCTTCCCATTTCACCAGCTCTGTATCTTTGGTTTCCTTATCATAGAGAATATTGCCTTTTTTGTCTTTCTGAATTTCAGCATCCTTATCCATGACAGACAAACCATCCGCAACCTTATCAAGCAACTTCTTATCTGCTGTTGCATTGGCAAGGACCTTTGTCAGAACCGGCATAAATGCTTTCGGTGAATCATAAACCTGCTCTGATATTGCCGCCTGCATCGCCGCAATGATTGCTTCGTAGAGTGGCTGGTTATTCTGATAAGCCTCCAACTTCTTTAAATCCTTACCGGACAGCTCTTCCATATTCTCCAGTTCATCCACCTTTGCCTGGTCGTAAAGGGAAGAAAGAGAGCCTTTTGACAGCATTGCTTCAATTCTATCTTCTGTAATGGCATAGCTTCTCTGAAGAGGCTGCATCACCGTGTACTCGCGGTAGATAAATTCCTCATTTTTATAGATCTTGCAATACTCATTTTCAGCGAAATCTGCATATAGTTTCGTGATCTGCGTACGATTTCCCGATGAAATCTCGTTTTTCTTATTGCCCAGTGCCTTTCTCAATTTTCCATAAAAACCAGACGCATCGATCAGCTGAATCTTACCTTTTCTTTCACGTCTCTTATTCTTAGAAAGTACCCAGATGTATGTAGCGATACCTGTGTTGTAGAAAAGATCCGTAGGTAGTGCAATAATTGCCTCAATCAGATCGTTTTCCAACATCCAACGACGGACCTGGCTTTCACCGGAAGCAGTTCCACCAGAGAACAGTGGACTACCATTTTCAATAATCGCAGCACGGCCAAAATTGTCGTCCATCTTATCTATTGCAGACTGTAAGAACAACATCTGCATATCGCCAGAGCCAGGGAGGCCCGCACCCCAGCGACCGTCGAAGCCTTTTGCATATTCATCATTAACAGCCTGCTCCACACCTTCTGCTGCATCTTTACCGCCCCAAGGTGTACCGAATGGCGGATTTTCAATGACGAAACGCATCTTTGTTCCCTTGAATCGGTCAGCTTTCATCGTGTCCTGATAGCAAATATTCTCTGCATTCTGGCCTTTAATCATCATCTCAGCCAAGCAGATCGCATATGATTCTGGATTGATTTCCTGACCAAACAGGCGCACATCCGCAGATGGATTGTAGCGCTTGATAAAGTTGTAGCTGGTGGAAAGCATACCACCGGTTCCACACGCCTGATCCAATACGGTGATGACCTTTCCATCGTCAAAGATATCATCACAGCCTTCTGCCAGCAGAATATTGACCATCAGCTTGATGATGTCTCTTCCGGTATAGTGATCACCAGCCTCAGCATTTTCTGAAAATCTTCTGATCAAATCTTCAAAGATGTATCCCATCTTTACGTTATCGATTGTCACCGGATTTAAATCCAATTCCGAGAAAGCCTTCACCACACTGAGCAGACGATTGTTCTTATCCTGAATATTTGCAGAAAAACCTTGAATGTAAGACTTAAAGTTTGCAGCCAGATAATCCGCATCATTTACCAACTCTGCAAGATCAAACTCACTAGTGTTGTAGAACTGATATCCGGATACACGATACATCGCCTTTGCCGGATATGCCGGATTCGCCCTGAACTGGTCTACTACTTTCTGCTTTGTTGGTGCCAATGCACACTCAAATCTACGGATGATAACCATCGGAATGATGACATCCTTGTATTTATCGCTCTGGTAAGTACCGCGCAGCTTGTTTGCGATAGACCAGATAAAATTCACCTCTGTAGAAACGTCAACAGGGGAGTCGTCCCACATTGCGTCAATTGTCTGCTTTTCAGCCATTACTGTATCCTCCATTCATCGGGATCTGATATCCCTGACTAAATTCATTTTAATTCTTATCATGTCCCATAATCAGGACTCCGTATTCATCATCATTTTGTAATGCTGTTCCTGCTGCATTGCCTCAAAAATCATCTTGAACACTTCTTTTATCTGCTCTGCATCAAATCCTTTATAGCTGCATCAAATGCTGGTCTAAGTGTTTTGCTTTGATTCCAACAGGCTTCCTGAAATACTCCTAAGGCACCTTCTTTTTCCTTTCTCTTTAATTCAGCTGCTACGGACTTCTTTTTATACTCTTCCGCAACCGCACTCTTATCAGCTTGAAGGGCCTCTATCTTTTTTGGCACTTCTATGTTTGTTTCGCAAACGGTAAATACACCGGCCAGATTGCCATAGTTGGCGAAATTGGCATCAATAAATTCTGTATTGTATGTAAGCACATCATAGTCTGATGCTGACTTGCCATTTTTCCATTCTATTCCTGTATTATCACGAAGAGATCTAGCTATTGTGGATTTTCCCGCACCTCTTTTCCTTTATTCCGTAATTTTCCCTGTTCTAACCCACTCATCAACTTCGGAAATTTTAAACTTATATCTCTTACCTGCTTTGTAAAAAGGCAGCTTTCCTTCTTTTATCCATGTCCTGACGGTATCCTGGCTGAGACTCAGATGTACTGCTACATCCTCAAGGTTTACCCATTTTTCTACGTTCATTTCTTCGTATTCCTTGCTCATTTTCTACCTCCATTCATTGCTGTCTGCGAGCTGTATTACATAGAGAAAACTTGAATTCCCCCGCAGGCCTAATTCAAATAAAAGCTTATTTAGTTTCTGCTGTGGAATCGAATTCAAAAACTGATAGTATATCTTTATTCTGTTATCTTGAACTTTTATATCGGTGATAATTCCATAGTGAGCATAATGCGCTTCATCGGTTTTCCCATAACTATGGTTTTCAGTGGCTATTGCCAAAAGGGAACTAAGTGCCTCCTTTGTTTTTGCAGCTCTTGTATTCCGACGTATTCCCTTTAATGGTTGTCATCATACTTTCTAGCGGCTCCTGAAAATCAGGCACCAAGACCTTAGATAATCCTATCAATACTTCTGGTTCAGACAGCCCATCCTTTTCTCCCGCGTAATGTTCTCTTACTCTAGCCCGTGGCTTTCTATCCTCAAGCAGTAAGGTGAAAAACGTGCCGCCACAGAGTCTTATATTCTCACTATTTGTCATTGATTGTGCCTCTTTTTCAAAATCCCAACTCTACTAACTCTGCCAACTATGACACGTTAACTCAAGCAACTATTGGATGTCCTTGTGAGCAAATCACAGGGACTTTTTTATTTTGATGCAGAATTTTCTCTGGTATACAAATCAGACCAAACCCCAATAAACCTTAATAAAGTATATCACAATCCACACTTCTTTTCAATTGCACGCAACGTTTTGTGATGATAGGAAGATGAGAATTTCGTGATAGCCAAATGCCCCTACGATTGCTCAACAAAGCCAATCACAGGAGGAAAATTTATGGCAAATCATGAAAATCTTAGTACACCATTCATCTATCTTCGCTCTACAGGAGAGAATATCTCTGTCACAAAGGAACAACGTGATGCTTTCTATAAGGAGGCCGACCGCATCCGTCATAAAGAGCAGCACCATCATCGTTGTATGTGTAGCAAAAAACATCTCTGGGAATGCGATGGAAACTGCATCGCATGCAAATATCATGCAGCCGGAGATACGCTTTCACTCGACATTCCTATCGAAGACGGTGAAGCCAATATACATCATTGCAGATCCCTACGAATTTTCTTGTATTTAAAACGCCAATATCGGCGAAAAAATACAAAAGCAGGTAATTTTGTATTATAAAAATGCTTTATTTTCGCCAAATACGCAAATAAAAGAAATTCCGTACAAAAATTCCTGATTTCGGAACTTTTTTGTACGGAATCCAATGTTTTTATACTATTTACACCAAACTGACTTATCAGTTACTTCTTCTGTCGTGTCAGGAGCGTAACAGCTTCGCAGTGTGTCGATAGGGTAATTGAGATGCACTTTCCAGAGTTTTCACTGTACTCTGGGAGCGAAAAATGTTGCACTCTCTGATGAGACTACAAAAAATTGACATGGATTTTTTCAATTAATCTCAAATTCTCCGGTTTAACAGTTCCTATAAAATTCTTCATTCTTGTGTCAAATGAGAGAACATATGACGATGCATCTATTAAAACACACGCATTCTTGGTTTTATCTATATGATCTAGGCATCCAACACAAAGCATATCAAAAATATCATTCTTGTCTAACTTTTTTCCTCTTTCAAACCATGATGTAAACATTACATCCCGAAGATATCTTCTCTGTGTAGCAGAATATTTTCCTTTTTTAAACATCTCTGACACTTTTACTTTCGCTATATCTAGGAAATGTTGGTCTGTTGCCAAGGTATCTACTATACACGGCATTGTTCCCGTATTTCCATCCAAACCACTTTCAATACTTTTTTGATATGTCTGCTGTACAATACTTATAATATCCTCCTTGTCCTGTTTGCAAGCAACACATCCTTGAATAATAATATTAGTAAGCACACATGCTTCATTCAATTCTTGGATATAAAAATCCTTGAGTACTTTTTTCTCTTTGTTTTCATCATACCCTGACTGCAGTTCTACTTTAATTCTTTCCTCTAATAAATTTTGATATTCCTTATATGCAACTCTTCCAATATACCCCAATATAGCATCTTTGTTTTTTTGTGACAGTCCATCTGTCATCTCTAATTTGTAATGAGCATATAAATCTTTTGTAATTTCAAAAAATAAAAGTGTGAATTTACTCTCAATTTGAATTTTGCTCTTTAATAATCTATCCGCATAATTTTTGAGAGCTGCTTGATCCATATATGCAACACTGGTAATTTCATCTTCACTCACAACATAGTCTGGAATATTATTAAAAAGTGGCAACCCCTTCGCATACCTAAACTCAAGTAAATTTTGTAACACTTTTGGATTATTTCTAAAGTGTGTCATTATCTCAATATATACCGAAGTCGGAAGACTCTTTTCTCTCTGTTGTTCTAAATATTTTTTTAAACGTTCTTCGTCAACAGGTTCTGATGTCATTCCTAATTTGCTTCTTCCATAATATGAATAAAAGGCATTTGCATCCAAAAAAATCATTTTTTCATCCTCTACTTGAATCATTTTTTACCAATAAACTAGTTTGTAATTTTTGTAACTTTTCATACATTATATCACATTTATTCTTTTCGCAAAAATTTTACACAGGACATATAAAGAGAAACCTCCAAATCTATTATAGACTCGGAGGCTTGGTTCCAACCATTTTATTCGCAGTAAACTGTTTTCCTGCTACTGTAAAAGAACTATGCAAGTGCAGGTTCCTTCCCTGCAATAATCGCTTTCACTTCTTCTATATCCTTATCTGTGGCTGAGGCTATCTGCTCTGCTGTAAAACCATTCTTATACATTTTCATAATGAGTCCTGCCTCTCCAATTGCAATACCATCTTCTTTTATTCCCTGACTCAAGTTACACATAACGCTCACATCCTTCCTGAAGTTCTCCTCAATAGGAATATCGTATTCATTTCCAATT
>QWCY01002360.1_pt1 | contig 24638 bp, 12 predicted proteins | sample 1972631 | NCBI WGS metagenome assembly QWCY01 (sample SAMN09866696, study PRJNA288562) | Human gut metagenome isolate pre1_stool, whole genome shotgun sequencing... | isolation source: gut | host: Homo sapiens | place: USA: California
GAGCTGGCTCATGGCCGTCTCGAACGACACGCGCGTGCGGGTGCTCGACTGCTGAAAGATCATGCCGAGGTTCATATTTTTCATCAGCGGGGGATAATACCCCCGCGCGATGGCGCGCTTGATGGCCAGCGACAGCTCGATGATGTCCAGCAGCTCCTGCCGGGTGAAGTCGTTGGTGTCGATAACGTCCTTTTTGTACATATCCATTTTTCCAAAGGCGCAAGTTCGGGATTTGCTTCCCGGTTATTGTCGGCGAAACCGCGCGCGGACATGCGCTGCGGAGCGAAAATTTTTGCGCCGCAAAGCGCGCAGCGGGCATCGCACCGGAGGATGCGCTGGAGAACGGACGCGCAGGTTTGCGCCTCGGCGCAAAAAAACGACCCGCCCGGGGAGCAATGCTCCCCGGGCGGGCTGCGATTCCTATTTGATTGCCATGTGTCTACTCGCCATCGACCGGGCGCGTATATACGCCGCGCGCTCAGCCACGCTTTGCGGCCTCCATGACGCTGGCAAAATCCAAATTGTTCGTGATCAGGCGGTCGAAAAGCTGATAGCCGAGCTCCGTGCGGAGCTTGTGCTTTTCATCCAGCCACTGCCCGACCTCCGCAAGCGTAAAATGTTCCGGATACATACAGTAATACTCACAGAAGGTATACACCGACTGCAGGAGATTGATGTCACGCGCCGTGCGGGCGTTCGTGTTGAGGCCGTTATAATACCCCGTCCAGATGTTGTAGTAATATGTCAGATTCGCAACATCCGGGTAACTACCCTTTAAGAACAGCTTGCGCAAAACATCGTTCCGGTCTGCAAGCGTATCGCGCGCGCCGGACGCTTGCGTCACCTGCGCGCCGCTGACAGCCTCCGCCATGTCGTGAATGAGCAGCATATCCAGGATCTCGCGCTTGCAGTATCCCTCCGAATGGTGCTCCTCCGGCAGGAAGAACATCGCCATCAGCCACGCGCTGTAGGTGTGCTCCGAAACGCTCTCCGGGTCCTCAATCTGATGCGAGACCCATTGATGGCGCTTGACCTGACGCAGGGAACGGTAGCGGTTGTAGATCATCGGGCCGATGTCGAACACTTCGCCCTGCATATAGATGCTGAAGTCTTCCTCGACGCTCTTAAAATAATATTGCAGCTTGCTCGAAACGATGTTCTGCGGCCGGCCCTGATACACCCGTAAAAACTCCAGCGCCTTTTGAATGTACGGCCGGATGTCGAACTTGAGCGTCAGACGCGGGTTTTGCATACGCGCCTGCAGCAGCGTGAGCATGGTCACAAGGTCGTTCTCGACAAAGCCACCGGCATCGCCGAGCAGCGCGCGCTCGATGCGGCTGTTGAGGATGCGGATCGCCTGCTCGCCGGCGCTCAAGTCCGTGTCCAGATAGTAGGTATCGTGCGCCACCATCTGATAATTGTCGCCGAAGTATTCGATGGTCGCCCCGCGGTTGATTGCGTTGGCGATATCGTTATTGACCACGATGCACAGATACTCGTCCATCATATTGGCCTGACCCTGGCTCAGCATACCTGTGCAGATCGCGCGAAACAGGAAGTGCCGGTCGCAGTTTTCCTGCGTGTTTTTGTTGTTCGTCTTGACGATCGGCTTATACTTTGTAAACTCCTTGGTCAGGAGCGTCAGCGCCTCCATAACCAGGTTTTTATAACTGATGCGCCCCAGCCAATAGGCGGCGTTGCTCTTTTGCTGCACGTCGAACACTTCATAGTTTTCGGTGATAAAGCGCAGCATCGTCTCCTGCAGCGCGTAATTGTCCTTCATGAACGAGGTCATGAACCGGTTTGCCATCGCCGTGAGCATCGTGCCAAAGAAGCGCTGCTCGTCATGACTCTGATAGTCCTCGATGCGGCGGACAAAATAATAAGCGATCAGGAAATCCAAAAACGTCCCGTGCTTGTGCGGCAGCGACCACATCGCAGCGTTGTACTCCGAAGCGCTGAAAATGTACGACGGGTCAAACACGTAGTCATACAGCTCCTCCGCGACGACGGCCAGCCGCTCCGTGTCGCCATAGAGCTCAGAGAGCGCCAGCTTCTCATAGACCTCGGTCAGGCTGATCTCCTCCTGACCGCACAGGGACAGCATTTCCTTTGCGATGAGCCGCACAAGAAAAATGTCCACCGTCGGAAATTTCAGCTCCTTGAGCACCGAATACGTGCTCTCCGGCAGCAAGTCATAGCCGTAGATTCCGAACACACTTTCGATCAGCGCCATGACCGCCGCCTGATCGTCGATCGGGACGGGGCTCGTGAGAAACACATATCCCTTCGTGTCGCCCGTGATCGGGATCACGCGCTTGAGCCGCGAGCGGTTTTTGATCAGGCCGACATCCATCGCGCACACACGAGAAAAACGCCCCTGCTCGCGCCAGAGCTCGAAGATCACATTTTCCGGTGCAATCTTTGCCACATTGTGCTCGCGGATCGCCTCGATCATCAGCACCGGCCGCACCGCGGGATTTGCGCGCAGGAAGGAAAAATACGCACAAAACTCCTTGCTGAGGATATCGTGCATCTGCTCATGGACGCTTTGCGGATTGTATGGGATCTTCTCATAATAGCTGGCGGAGATGTAAAACGGCAGCACATTCGTCTCGCTCGCGCGAAACCGCTCCAGCAGCTCATAAAACGCCAGCTGCAAGATCATATTTTTTGCGCTGCCCGGCATTCCCTGCACCTGGATCATCGCGCCCTCTTGCTCCAGCAGCTCCCGCACGATCAGATCCACGGGGCTCTCCCCTTCCGTCACGCGCTTACTGTGGCGATACGTCTTGACCGTCTCGCGGAACATTTGATCCGCGCAGGCCCTGACCCGCGCCTTGCCCTCCGGCGTACAGATCTTCTCGTAGATATTGTACGGATACTTGCCGCTTTTTTCGATCAGCAGATCCACGATCGTCTCGCGCGTATAGTCAGCCGCCTCGGGCGCCTGCTCCGGGCTCGGCGGGGACGGCGGCATCTGCTCGACGGCGGGCGTCGGCTCTTTTTCCGGCTGAAACGCCGTGGACAGCGACAGGATTGTCTCCTTGAGCGTGCGCATGGCGCCGGGCAAGTCCTCATATGCCTCGATCCAGTGCTTGCGTCCCAAGAAATACAGGTACTCATCCGTGAAGTTGAAATCCTGCAGCTTAAAGGGAATGATCACTTTCCGATTGTCAAATGCGATGCTGACCTCGTTGCTGACGTGGCCGGACGCATTCGTGTTTTCTGAGGCCAACACAACGAGGATCTCACAGGTTTTGATCGCGCTCACGATCTGCGAGGCATAGTTCCCGCCGGCATCGATGTTGCGCGGGGCGATCCAGCATCTGATGCCGCTCGCCTCCAGATAGTCGCAGACCTTGGCCGCGACTGCTGCCTCCTTGGAGGAATAACTGATAAAAATGTGCCCGTACCGTTCCATCTCGGTCTCCCGTCTGTTTTCTTTGGTCGGCGTGCCGCGCTCACACGGAGCTGACACGACTGTCTTTTCTCTTCTCTTCCTCTGTCAAGCGCAAAAAATCCACCAGATCGTGATGCATTTTTGCAAGGTCGTTCCGGCTGGCCTTATCCGGACTGCCGCTGTAAATGTACCCCTCCGAGCGCATATACGCATTCCAGCGCCGGTGCTCCAGCCGATCCATTGCCTCAGCCTCGGCAGGCGTCCGATCCTCGATCTTCTTGTCGGCGCCGGGGATGCCGCAAGCGATGCGCGCCCGCATATGGATCGCGGTTGCTACCGACGAGCGGTAGTTATACTCATAGCGCCAGAAGCTCTCCTCGTCGTCGTCCCACTTCAAGTGGCGCGCCAGCGCGTCCGCCTCCAGAGCGGAGTCCAGGATCGTCTTTTCGGAGTAGGACGTTTTCGTGTCGCCGGAAAACTGGATATCATAGGGCTGGCCGCGGTAATTGCAGATGCCGCACAGCGCGCTTTTTTCCACGGCGCTGTATACGATTGTCTGGATCACCGGATGGATATGCATCCGCTCAAACAGCATGCGCAAATAGACCGCCGTGCGGACGTTTTCCTGATCCGAGCCGAGCGCGACAAGCACATAGGTCGCGTCCGTGAGCTGCGCCACGGCGTCGGCAAACTGCCGCGTCCACACATCGATACCGGAGCGGACATCGATGCGGTATTGTGCCTCGCCCGGCAGATAGACGCCGTTGTAGGCGTCCGACAGCAGCTCCGGGCACTGCGCATACAGCTTGTCATAGGCCAGCGGATCCCGGTCGAACGCATGGATATCGATCCGGTAGCCGTCCATCTGGCAAAACCAGCTCAGCGACTTGAGCATATGCGTTCCGTACTGCCCGAGACCGATGACCAGCGCCGAAATCTGCTTCTCCGTGCCATCGGCCGCCGGCTGCGCGCCCGCGAAGATCTTCTCGCCGTCCTCATACAGAATGCGGTTGATCAGGGCACGCACCTCTTCGACGCGGCGCACCTTCATGCGGCCCTTGTCGATATCCGTGAGCAGCAGCTCACTGTCCGCCGAGGTGGAAAACGCGAACAGGTGCGTGTTGTCGAGCGTGCGGTATTTTTCGATCAGGCGGATCGCCTGCTCCATATTTTCCGTCTCATCTTCGCCGATCGTGAAAAAACACAGCTTTCTGTGCGGCGAATGGAACTTCAGGCGCACGACGCGAATGTCGTCTCGGAACACGATCGCGCCAATCTTGCGCGCGCGCTTCAAAAGCTCATAGCTCGTCTCTTCGTTTTTTTCAAACACATCCGTAAAGACGAGCATCCGTCTGGGCGCGTTGGCAAACAGGCTCTCCGCAAGCGCGAGCGAGCGCTCGTTGAGCTCCGAAAAGACATAGGCATCTCGAAAATAGCCACAGTCATAGCGCCGATAGGCCGACACGTTTTTGAAAAACGATAAGACCACGCCGAAGGTCAGCAGCGGCGCCGCCACAAACAGTGCCGCAAACAAGACGCTGTACGGCGTGAAGATCCAGCCGTTATCCGCCGTCAGATGATCCGTGACGATCGTGAATTCTCCGTCCACGATGAACAACCGGATCGTGTTGTGCACCGACAGCAGCAGCACCTTCAGCCAGCGCAGCGGCTCTCCCGCGAAGATCTCCCCATAGATTGGCAGGAACAAAACCGTTGCCGCCGCAAACACGCTCGCAGCCATCCGGCGAAAGCGCGCCGAAGTGCCCGCATCCACAAGGTGCGAGGTCCGCGGCAAAAACAGCTGCACCACGCCTGCCGCGCAGATGATCAGCGCGACGGCAAAACAAAGGATCCATTGCATACTCTAACCTCCCTAAGCGCGGCGGCGCGCTGCAGTCGTGCGCGTTATTCCGCTGCTCCGGTCGGCGTCTCCGGGCGCAGCAGCTCACGCAGCCACGTGAAATATTCCCGCCCGTAGTGCCAATAGTACGGCTCCAGTTCCGGGGCGACATACGCGCAAAACCGCCGCGCATATGTCTGCGCCGTTTCTCGCAGCTCCGGTCCGCCGCGCAGCAGCGCATCGGTCAGCTCCACAAGCTCGGCGTACAGCTGCGCCGAGTCTGTCTCTTGCGCAAAGGGGTCGCGCGCAAATGGAAAGATCGCCGCCTGCTCCGGTGGTGGCTGTGTGCTGATGTCCACGGTCTGAAACTGCTCCGGCGCACAAGGGTCAATGTAAAACACCGATCCCGGATACACCGTCAGTGCGTCTCCGGCCTGAAACGGGATGACGTAGGAAAACGCAGTCACCATCTGCTTGTCTGCGTGCTGCCCGACAAACGGAAGCGACAGGTCCTGCCCCAGCCGCAGAGAAAAGGGAGATTGCGCCGACTGCGTCCACGCAATGACCTCCTGAATCGAATACAACTGCATACCATTCCTCCTCTACCAGACTGGCTTATCCGAGATCACGGCAACTCCGTTTGGCACCATAAACGCCCGCAAAAAGTCCTCGATCGGAACTCTCCTGCACGCGTCGCGCGGCAAATTGCGCCCGGTGTCGTTGATATACACTGCCACGACCGTCCCCGTGAGCTCGTCCCGTTCACAGCTGATGACGCTGATAGCGTGGTTTGCACGGCCGCTGCCAATATGCTTGCGCACAGACGCACGCTCCGGGTTATCAGCGCTCCAGAGCCGCCCGGCATTGACGCCGACAAGCACGGCGCGCCCGCTTTCCACAGCCTGCGCAATGCGCTCCACGTTCTTGCTTTTGTCGCAGGTCGCCGGCATACCGAAGCGCCGCCAGAGAGCCGGGATGTTCTCGGGATAAACGCTGCCCGTCTCATCGCAGATCGGCTTGCCGTCCGCCGAGCAATGGGTACTCGCATAGCCAACGAACTGCTGCTCCTTATTTTTGCCGCCGGCGAGCTGCTGCCAAACGGCCGAGGACGCGAGCGCGCAGGTATTGTTCCTGCGATAGGTGTTGTTTCCTTGACTGTACGGCAGATCCGGTGCAATCCGCTGCGGGTGGTCAAAGATCCGCACCGTTCGGCCATTCTCCCCCACTACGACCTGCGACGTCTGCCGGGTCTGCTCGATCGGCGCCACGTCGCAGCGTGGCTCCTCCGGCTCGATGCCGGGGATCGGCTGCGGGGGAAGCGCCTGCTCCGCTGCGCACTGCGCGGCCTGCTCCGGCGCGGCGGCGGCATCAGACTCGCCGCGCTTTGGAAACAGCTTCGCAAACACGCCGTTCCCGCCCCCGCCGCCAGGGATGCCCCTGCGCTCCGCAAGCGCCCAATAGTCGGCTCTCCATTGCTGCTGCTGCTCATAAAACCGCGCCTGACACATACGCTTTTTCTCCTCGAGCTCGTACAGGCGCATCTGCCGGTCGGCCGGGCTCAGCGCCGGGTCACGCTTCACCTGCTCTTCTGCGCGCAAAATGCCTTTATACTCCCGAGCGCATTCGCCCACCCACGCGTTATAGTCGTCTTGTAAGTCTTGAAACGTCTGCGGATGAATGTTCGCGGCCGCCTCATTCGTGATGCGCCTGACACGCCCACGCACGCCGTGACCGTCAGCATACTCCGCTCCGGCGGCCCTGCCCGGCGCATTCGCGCCGGGCTGTGATCCCTGTCCGACCGTGCCGCCTTCGGTCGGGGGCGTTATTTTCCCCGGCCACCGCCGCGGAGTTTCTTTGCGATGATGACCTCATACTTCTTCGCAACGCGCTCCAGCTGCTGCGCTGCATCCTCCGCCGGCCCCGACGCCTGGGTCAGCGCCGCGCGGATCTCCTGCAGAGCTTCTTCCAGTTCCGCATAGTGCGGGCCGAGTGTCGATCTGTGCCCATCAGCCGTGTTTTCCACCGCCCGTGACGCCTCTTCCACCTCCTGCACGCAGTCGCGGACTCTCTGGATCAGCCTGCGCAGCTCTTCTACGCCCGGCTCTGTTGCTGCATAAATCATGTGCGTTTCCTCCTCTTTACGACTCCTCGTTTTTGGTCGTTCCCCTCAGCTCTTCGAGCTCTCGGGTCAGATCTTTTGCGATCCGCTCCACCTCTTCAAGCTGGGGCTGGATCTTTTTGCAGCAGGCGCTGAGCTGCTTGGCTGTCTTGACCGCACTCGCATCGCCCATGGTGTTGTCCAGACAGTCATCCGCAGCCTTGAGCATGACGCCGCACGTCTGCGTGACCTGCGCTTTATACAGCTGCAGCGCATGGATCATCTCCATATAACTCTGTTCATTTGATACATCCATCGTGTTTCACTCCTTTTTGATTGCGGTTTTGCTGTGTGTTTCCTCGGTAAAGGGGCTGATGACAGTCCCCTGCTCGTCCACTGTCCAGCCCTCCCACGACAGGCCGCCGTGCAGATAGGGACGGAACGAGAACTGATAGAGCGTGTCGCTGTATTCGCACACGTGCTCGGGCAGTGTCGATGCAGCGCGCGTGGAGAAAATATCGCGCGACTCGTCGACCGAGAGCTGGAACGACAGTCTGTGCCGGAACCACTCCAGCTGCGCGCCGGTCATCTTCAGATCCGAATAGTTATACAGGAACATTGCAAAGTGGTAACCCATGCGGCTGCCCATCTTCAAAACGTACTGGAAATCCGCCTGTGCGGCATACGCGCCGTGTTCCGGCTTCGGCTCCGGTTGGGACGCGGGCTTCGGCTCCTGCTCCGCGGCAGATGCGCGCAGCGTCTGCGCCAGCTTTTCCCGGAAAGCAGCCTCGGCCGCCTCCAAATGCTGCGGCAGCTCCGCCTCCGAGACGCCGTTGGCGCGCGCCTGCTCCGCCTGCTCGTCATCGTCCCAGAGCAGCGCCATGCGCGTATCCAGAAGCTCTTCAAACGTTCCCACCGACGCACCCGACCGACGCGCCTGATCGTCCAGCTCGGCACGGCTGGCCTCGACCGCTTCTGCGACCTCCGAGGCCGTCGAGGCCGCCGTGTCGCCCTGCAGGAAGTCAAAATCGCAGCAGATGCGATCCATTCCGAGCAGGAGGATGAGCGTCCCGTCCTCGACCTTGTTGCGGATCTTTTCCTTCAGGTCGCGCACCGCATCGCAGATCGCGTCGATACCGACGACGTATTCGATGCCGCGAAACGCCTCGCCGACCCAGACCTGCTCACGGCAGAGCGTATAGATGCCGTTGCGCTCATACGCCCAGACCTGCACCTTGCGCCCTTGCAGCAGGAAGGCGCGGAGCATGGACGTCAGCACCGAGGCCGCGCACATTTTCTCCGCCGGCTTGCCGATGAGCAGCAGATTTTCCCGCGTCTCATCCGTGACCACGATTGGCCGGACGTGCGCCATCAACCGCGGCGCGCCGAGTGTCAGGACCGTCTGCTCCCAGCCGTCATCATTCTGCGCTGCAGCAAGGCACTCCGCCAGCGCGTCGGCGGAAAACGCCTCATACGAGTTGCCGTCCACCAGCACGCGGTGCTTGTCAACATAGGTGTTGTTTTCCTTCGGGCAGTACGCATCCACCGGCTGCATCTGCCGGGCGATCTTGTCGATCAGGGCGTCGCGCACCGCGTAATCCGGGATATAGAGCGCGTGCACGCGGATCACGTCCGGGCGGACATCCGCGCCGAAGCGGCACTTGACCAGCGCATAATGCGGCGGCAGCGCATCCATCCAGTTGGCGACCTTGTCCGTCTTGAGCGCGCTCGACAGATCCAGCGTCTCGCTGATCTCGCTCGCCTCGGCTTTCATGGCAATGCGCTGCTGGATCTGCGCGCGGGCCGTCGTCGTCAGGCCGCCGACACCGGAGGTGAAGGTCTGGCTCGCAAACAGGAACTTGATGCCGAGCGCAGCGCCCTTGGCCAACAGATTCTGCAGGCGCAGCTTGTAGACATCCGAGTCCGCGATCGCCTGCGACATGAGCGAAAACTCATCGAGGATCACGAAGATCACCGGCATGGGCGCGTCCAGCGTCTGCGGATCGATCTGATCCAGGCGCTCCACGCCCAGCCGCGCAAACGCGCGCTGCCGCTCCAGCATGACGTCGGTCAGCTTATCGATCAGGTCGTAGACCAGCTCGCTGGACTCATCCAGCAGGATGTACTTGACGTGCGGCGGACAGTGATCCATGTACTTCTTAAACTCCAGCATCTTAAAGTCCGCCAGCCAGAGCTCCACGTTGTCGGGGTGATAGTTGCGCACGATGCCGGTAATGAGCGTGTGCAGCAGCGTCGACTTACCGGAGCGCGACGCGCCCATCAGAAACGCCGCGAAGTTTTCACGCTCGAACGACAGTTTGTATTCCTTGTCTTTGCCGTCGATGCCGTAGGGCAGCTCGACCGGCTGATACGCGCGCTTATAATCCGGCGCCATGTACTCCGGCAGCGTGTACATATCGCAGCGCGCGGTGTAGTCGTTGCCGATCACCTTCTTGCGCACCGTCAGGTTGCGCACCGCGTCCACATAGCCATCCGAGAGTGCGTGCTTCAAATAAAACCACCGGAACCGGTAGGGCGCTTCCTCGCCGATCGACATCGTCGACCCGCTCGCCCCGTAGCGAATGTGGATCGCATTCTGGTCTGCGTACTCCGGCAGCGTCTCGTTTTGCTGCAGGCGGGCCATCTCCTGATTGCGATAGTAGCCGACCACGACAAAGGACACGCCATAGCGCTCGTAGTTGGACATGATGCGGCTGATGCGGCGGTTGTGCTCGGCCGTGAACGACCGCGGCCAGCCGTTAAGGATCAAGAGCGTGCGCGGCAGCGCGCTGTCGGTCTTGACGCCCGCGTTATACTCCGCGACGGAATCCGCATAGCCGATTACTTCGTCCACGTCATCAAACGATGCCAAAATGGTCTCGAGCACTTCCGACATCTGCTCGGCATTTCTCGGCACCTTCTCCAATGCAAAGGTGTCCTCCAGCCGGCGCAGCGTGCCGAGGCCCGCGCTGTTGTAGCGCGCCGCATCCAAATAGTAGATCCTGCGGCTGCCCGGGCGGTTTTGCTCGATCACGTTCAGGATCAGGTTCTGGATGCCCCGGTCGAGCATTTGGGTCTTTGCCGTGGTGCACTCGATCTGGATGGCAAACTCCTTCTCCTGCTCCAGCTCCAGCGGCAGCAGCAGCCGGGACGTCTGCACGTCATACGCCGCGCCGAACGCCTCTGCGAACGCGGCGCGCACCTGCGCATCGTCCGGGATGGGCAGCTGGATATCAAACGCGCCGGGCGCGAACGCATCCCGCTCGCCGGGCTCAAACGTCTCCGGAACCTCCATGTGCCAGTATGTATCCGAGGCCTCCTTCAGCGCGGACGCAAAGTGCCGGACCTCCTCGCTGTGCGCATAGCTGCACAGCGAGGCCATGCACGCATTCTTTTCGCGCAGATGCGCCGCGACCGCCGCCTCCATGTCCCGGTCGATGCCGGTCTCCAGGGTGCGGATCATCCGGGTAAACTCCGTGCGCTTTTTATCGAGGAAAAACAGATCGTTGCACGCCACCACGTATACACGCCGTGCATAGGGGTCTTCCAGCGTCTCCCCGTCCTCCACGACCGGGTAGGGATTGATCAGCTCCGTCCACTGCCGCAGGCGTTTGAGGTTCACGCGGTACCCCTCGGGCGCCTCTACGGTTATGCACGAGAGCGAGTTTATGTGCTCCATTGCAATCTTGCGCAGACCGCCGATCTGCTGCGCCGTGGCATCGATGCGCGCGATCTTCTCCTGAAGTTCCTGGACCGTGAGACGGATCTGCGCGCTCCGATCTCGGCTCATCTGATCGATCGCGTCCTGCTCCGCCGCGATCTGTGCACTCAGCTCCTTGATGTGCGCATAGACGCGGTTATATTGCTCTATCAGTTTTTTCATTTTGTCAATCCTCCACACTGCCGAGGTCGATCTCGAGCGGCGGGAACGTCAAAAACGGAGAACGTCCCACGACGCCGCCATCGTGCACGAGCGGATATTCATTGCAAAACAGGCGGAAGCCGACGCCGTAAACATCGTCGCGCTGCAGCGTATCCGCCGCTTCAACGTGGGCCTGATACGTCTCGCCCATGCTGTACAGCAGCTGGATCTCCGCCCACATGGCCATGCCTTCCATGATCAGTGTCCGGCGGCCGGGACCATATTTCTCGGCCAGCGCTGCCTTCTGCGTCTCGCCCCAGTTGCGGTACTGCCAGATGTGCGTCATTTCGTGCGCCACCGTGGCGATACAGGCGATGCGCGGCGCGCCGTTTTCCACCACGAGACCAAACTGCCCGTTGGCATATCTGGCGAAGCCGACCACGCGGCTGGCATACTCCTGACTGGGCACAAACAGTCTGCCGGTGCCGCGCGCAACGTTGTTGGCGTCGGTCATCAGCACCTGGATCGGCATATCAAAGTCGATGTGATACAGCGCCTGCATCATGTCCACCGTCTGCCGGAACAGGTTGCGGAATTCCTCCTCCGTCGTGATCGCGCTTGCGGCGCAGTCGTTGCAGCGAATACGTCCGTCCGTCAGGCGCTCATAGCTCACGCCGGTGATCGGGCATCCGCAGAAATCGCAGCGGTTGACCGCGCGTCCCTGCTGCTGCGCCTGCTCCTCCCGCGTGTACTGCTGGCGCTTTCTTGCCTTGGTAAAGTCGCTGTCGCCGAGACCGCGCGCACGCAAAAATGCCACAGTCTCCTTCACGCGCAGGCGGGAATCCATATCCTCGAAGCCAAGCTTCAGGAAGCACTCTCTCTGATAGCGGGACTTCGGGATCGGCAGGATGTCATTTTGCTCGAAGATCGTTTCGTGAAACAGATCCCCATCTCCCGCGCCTTCCTCGTCCTCGAAGATATCCGTCCCATCCAGACTGCAGACATCGCTGTCCTCGGTCTCGGAGATATCGGTCTGCTCATCCGCGGGGGCATCGGTCTCCGCCGTGGGTGCATCGGTCTCCGCCGCGGGGGCATCCGCACCCGCAGGCAGCGGCGTATCCGGCGTGTCGAGCAGCTCATCTTGCGCAGCATCCTCCGTCTGCGCGGTCGGATCATCGGTCTCCGGCGCGTGCTCCGGCAGCGGCTCACCCTCAGCCTCGGGGTCAAGCTCGGGCGCGGACGCGCCGTCCGGCGACGGCTCTGCGCTCGGCGCCGCACCGTCCGGCTGCTGCGCAGCCTCGGACGGTGTCTCGGCCGCGGGCTCTGCCGTTGGTTCTGCTGCCGGTTCTTCTTCCTTATGCTTATCCAGCCCGAAGAGCGCGCGGAGCTTGCGCGCGAGCCAGCCGCGTTTTTTCGTCGCTTCTTTCTCTTTTTCGACCGCGATTGCCTCCTGCTCCGGGAGATGGATGTCATAGACCGGGTCTTTGAAGCGCGGCTCGCGCAGCTTCTCCGTGTGCCACTCCAGGTAGTCCAGGATCAGCTCAAACAGCATCGGCAGCTTGCGCTCGACCGCCTCGAGCAGACCGAGATCCAGCGCACTGTCTTCGATGATGTAAATGTACGGGTCATCCTCCGCGACCGCGCCGTCGAGCCGGTAGACCATATGGTTGAGCATACCGGCGACATCGTCCCGGTAGCGAAGCGTGACCGCAATGTACTGCCACCCGTTCGGGAGCACGGAGCGCAGCACCTCCGACAGCAGCAGGCAAACGGTGAAGCGGACGTCCTGCTCCATGTCCGGGAAGCGAATGCGCAGGACCGCCTTGTTTTTGTAGCTGCGCTCGAGCTCGCTGCACATTTTGTCCGCACTGAAGTCGATGACTCTGGCCGTCTTCAGATCGTGGTTGCTGCGCATCTCCAGATAGCCGGAGGTGCTGACGCGGAAGCTGCAGCGGATCTTGGTCAGCTCGATGTCAATAACCTTGCGCGTCGAGATGACCGCGTCCGCAGCCGGCGGCGCAAGATGATAGGTGCGCAACTGGCGGTAGTATTTGCGCGCATCATACAGGTCAGACGCGCGGTGCAGCACCACGCCCACCTGCGGCGACACACGCTTGACCTCATAGTACTTGCCCTCGTAGGTCACGAACTGCCCCGGCAGCATACACTGCGTGATGTGGCCGAAGAGCTTTGCGTCCACATACTCGGTGGCTTTTTCGTTCTCAACAACGTAGTACGCATTTTTCAGCGTGCTCGCAAAATACTGATCGAACGCCTGCTCGGCGATCGAAAAACAGTTTTCCGTGCGCGGGTCGTCCCCGGTATCGTCGCGGATGAAGTTTTTCACCGTCAGCACACCGTCGTTTGCATCGGTGTACTTGCAGATCAGCTTGGTCAGCGTTGCAAACACGTCATCGGTCTCGATGCCGACCAGCGCAAGCTCCGTGCGGATCTGCTCCTCGGTGAGCGCGCAGTACGACATCGTGATGATCAGCTTGATGATCGTGTTGCGCTCGCTCTTGACGTAATCCGGCACAAGAGACGGCACTGCGTTGGGGTTGGACATGAACAGCTCCCGGTTGCAGCGCATATAGTCGCGCAGCAGATAGTCCTCGGAGAGCACGTTCACAAAGATCTGCCCGGCAGTGCGCGAGAGATACAGGCTCATGGTGGCAAACATATTGCAAAACTCGTCCTCGACGATCAGAAACTGCTCCTTCTCGGACGGCGCGCACCAGAGGTTCGACACGAACGTCAGCTTCTCGTCGAGCGCCTTTTGCTGGCTGGAAATGTTCATATACCGGCACAGCGTGGCATAAAACTGCCCGTCGATCCACTTGATGTCCCGCACGGGGGCCTTGGTCTCACTGAACCACATCACGCGCGGTATCTGGTTACGGATTGCGACCGCGGCCAGCTCCGTGCCGTTGCCGAGGTAGCGGGTCTGCTTGTCAAAGATCCGCTGGCGGCCGTAATCGCCGTCCGCGTCCCACGCCATGGCGGTGTAGGCGCTGCGCGGTACCGGCGTCGCCGAGACCTCGACGATCTCGGTGCACAGCAGGTGCGACATCGTGTCGACCAGACCGTTAGTCGGCCGGTCGCAGACGCAGTAAATGGGTGCGCCGCCATCCTTGGCGATCTCGTCCATGATGATGTTGAGCGCGATCTGCGCCGTGTTGACGATCAGCGACGGCTCCAAGAGCAGTACAAAGTCCACCCGGTGGAAAAACTCCCGGTTGGATTCGAGCATTTTGAGGTTGTACAGCTGCCCGAACGACAGGATGCCCACGTCAACGTGCGACGCGCGCTCATCCAGACAGCCCACGCTCCAGAGCGAGTGCACCTTGCAGTATTTATCCAGTAGCTCCGTGATCCACGCCTTCATATCGCCGCACACAGAGGCGCGGGAGGTGATGATGAGGCATTTCTTGTCGGAGATGAGCGTATCCACGAGCGGGAGCGCGACATAGTCGCCCACGTCCCGGTAAAAGGGCGTGAAAAACAGCACGCTCTTGCGGTGCATCAGCTCCGTGGTGGCGCGCACCGCGTCCGGGTTGAGCACGGACGCCTCCCTGAGCGCAAAGTGCGCCGCCGTGATCCGGTCGATGCGGTCCTCCGACTCCGACAGGGTCTTGAGCACATTGGTCACACCCTCGGAGCGCATAAACTCGCACCCCATGTGCGACGAGAGCAGCTGCGCCGGGAAAAGATACGCCAGCGCCCCCTGCACGCGGGAAAAGACGGAGATGCGTGAGGAACACGACGCGTCCGCGCGGATCGTCGTCTGCTGCTCGTCGCGCGTCTGGCCACCGAGAAAGTTGCTAATCTCATTGAGCACGATCTGCGCCGCGCACGGAAACACATACAGCCACATGCCGCGCTCCGCACCCAGCGCCCACACGAGCCCCAGAATCACACCGGAGACGATCACGCCGGCTGCGACGCAGCCCAGCACGAGCTGGCGGAAGTTGAGCCATCGGCTCTTGAGATACCATCTGCCGGTGCCGGCATCATAGAAATAATACCGCTCCATCAGCGCTCTCGGCCGCTTGGGTGTGTCAGACGCTTTTGACGTGATGATCAGCGCCAGCGCCTTGACCAGCACAAAGCCAAGCATGAGCAAGAGGTTCGCCGCTGCAACTTCCGCGTTTTTTAGCGGCGAGTCCCCGCTGAACACGCTGGCCGTTTTGCCGCCGAACAGCAGCGCCAGCACGATCATGACGACGCTGTAGAGCGCGGCGACCGCAGGGTAATAGACCTGCTGGCTTCGGCGCTCCCTGCGCAGGTTCACGGCATTTTCCAGAAGCGTTACGACCGCAACCAGCACCACCGCGACGATTATATTAAGGATTGCCTGTTGGGTCATCATAAATCTCCTCTTGCACGATCTTCAGTTCACGGACAAAGCTCAGCGGAGAATCCAGCTCGCCGCCTGACGGGTACAGCACGGTGCGGCAGGACTTTCCGTACTGCAGGGTGTACTCGGGGTTCACCGCCGGCGGCACGTCCGTGTTGATGGTATATACGTCGCTCGGATCGACGCGCAAATTGAAGTTCGCCCGCAGATGCAGCGCGGCGCCCCAGGTTCTGAGTTTGTAGATAAACTTTGTGATCTCTTTCTGATGCCGGCGCATATCGTCGGCAGCCATCTCGGTGTCAAACGTTTTGCCCTGCAGGATGTTCATGTAGGAGCTGCCGTGCATATGCGAGGCGACCTTGCTAAGAAATGCGGAATAGAGCCGCATGCCAAGCGCCAGTTCGGCCACGCGCGCGGCGATCTTCTCGTTATAATTCTGCACGGCCGCGCGAAGCCGGGCGGCCTGCGCGCTGAGCACGATGGGCGCCGCCACCGCGAACGCCAGCAGCTGCACCACGAGCACAGGCACGAGCAGCACGGGATTGCCGCTGCCGGTCACAAGCGAATAGACCAGCGCGGGAACGTTGCTCAAAAACGCGGCGATCAGCAGAAAAATGGCGCCGCGCCAAAACTGCTGCTGCGTCACGCGCAGCTCCAGCTCGTCACGGACACGCTTGTCCGCCTTTGCCAGCGCCTCCTCACCCGGAGAATGTATCCCTGGCAGTTGGCCGCGCAGGTCGATGATGTTGTCGCGCGTCCGATCGAGTGCGGAGTACAGATCCTCGGTCTGGTACGCGTTGAGCTCCTGCACCGCCTCCTGCTCATAGGCGCAGCGGCTCTTGACGCCGGCCGCGGTTCGATCCACAGCACGCTCCATCTGCACGATCTGCTTGGCAAACTGCGCGTTCGCGCGCGGCAGATGCTCCGCCCACGCAGCCTGCTCCGCCCGGTTATCGGCCGGCAGCAGGCCGAACTGACCCGGCGATTCGAGCAGACCGTTGGTGTTCGGCTGATCCATCTTTATTTCGACCGCGATCGTATAGTTTGGTATGGACATGTTCTCCTGGTCGCGCAGGCGCTGCTTACTGTCATGCTCCATCTGTGCTTCCATGGTCTTGCTCGCGACGCGCATCGTCAGAACCTTTTTCTGAAACACCGCCGCCATCGCTTCCTTGTCGCACGCGACGCCGACTCGGTAAAGACCATACGCCTGCAGGCTGCTGGCCGGAATGTCGTTTCCGGTGAGCAGCAGGACCGTCATCCAGAAGTTCAGACGCTCGGCCAGCTTCTGCGAGTTGCCCTGCTTGCTCGTGTCAAACACCATGAAGCGGCACATACTGGGGTATTGATTGCGCTGCCAGAAGCCCTCGGCGCTGTACTCGCGCACCGTGCTGCGGCTGCGCTGCGCCTTTTCGCGCAGACGCGCGCCGTCCTTGCGCACGGAGATCAGCCACAGCTCCGACGGCGCGATGCCGTCATAAGCATACTGCTCGCACAGGCGGTCATATTCCGCCTCCGCCTCCGCGTCGGGCGCGGGAGCGTGCGCTGCGTAGCGCTCACCCATCGCCTGAAACTGCATACTCGGCCGCGGCACGCCGCCCAGCATCTGCGCGAGGCGTACCAGGGGAACGGGGCTTTCCAGACAGCCCTGCTCCCGCGTCCGGTGCGCGAACGGAAAGTTGTAGGGATTGAGCGGGTCGCAGGCGCACGCGCGCATGGCATCCTCGTCCTCAACGCGGATTACGACCGCGCGCCACTCCTCCTTGCCGTCGATCAGGTCGCACAGTTCCGGCAGCGCCGTATCCACCGTTGTCCCGGCTTCCGTCCACCGGCAGAGACCGATCCGCTCCTCGTTGATCGCCTCCATGAACAACGGATAAAACTGATGGAACTGATCCATCGTTTTTTTGTTTTGTATCAGTACAGAATAGATGCTGCTCACCGCCTTTCTATCCAGCGTGTGGCGTTCACTCAAGCGCGTCCACGATCTCGTTGAGGTAGTCCACGTCCTCGTCATGATCCAGCCGCTCCAGCGTGCTCAAGATCTTATCCTTCATATTGGTAAACAGCGCGCTCTTGAAGAAGTAGCGGATCTTCATCTGCTCCTTCTCGATCTGCATATCATGCACGAACAGCTCAAACTGCTCCACGATTAGGCGACTCATGACGTCATTGAGCTCTTCCTTGACGCACACGCTGCGCAGATAGCGCTCCACCTCGTCGAGCATCGCGCCCAACACATCCAGCGCGGTGTCTTCGAAATACTCCATCATCTCCGGCGTCACCGACCGGCGCATCAGCACCGGGATGTCAAAGATGCTGCGCACACAGCTTCTGCGCGCGGGTCTCTCGCCCGGCACTGCCGGCTCCTGCTCATAGATCGGGTATTCCTCGATGCGGAACTTGGCGATGTTCGCCGGCAGATAGCCCTTGCGCAGCTCAAAGTCGGCGCCGGAGTCGATGTCCTTCTGGATGCGGTTGTCCACGCGCTCCATGATCCGGTCGGCAAGCTCCGGATAGATCGAGATCGCATCGAGCACCTCGTACAGATGGTCGCAGTCCGTGCCGTTGGAGACGGTCAGGTAGCCGCTGCCGCTGGTCATGTTCAGCTTCTGCTTCGCGTAGGTGTAGATGCCGCCGTGGTTTTTGGGCGTGAACGTGAAGTACCCGGCGACAAGACCCCAGAAGAACGCCGCGTAGTTGCGCTGCTCGAGCAGCACCTGATTCCGCTCGTCCAGATCCGGCATTTTGCTCACCAGATGCCACCAGCGGTCCAGATGCGGGGAGACGACCTTGCTCTCGGTGCAGTTGGGGCTGAGCTCGCGCACGATGTCATAGTAGGCCGTGTAATACTCGCCGCCGTCACGCGAGAGCGTGAGCGTGTTCTCGGGCGGTGCGAACTTGCTGAGCGCGTTTGCGCGCAGACCGTAAAACGCCTGATAGAACACGATCTCGTTTTTGCCGATCTCCTCGTCGCTCTCGCCGCCCTTGTCGCCGAGATAGGTCTTGATGAACTTGCGCTTGAAACCGCCGAGCTTCTCGGCCTCTTGGGTCATGCCCCGGTTATACGTGCAGGCATCGATCACGTCGAACGCCTTGCAGCGCGGCTTTTCGATAAACGGGGTGGCCAGACTGCGGGATTCCTCCACGATCTTCGCCATCCAGCGCTCGATGTCGTCCTTATCCTTGCCCTTGCACACAATCTGCGCCTCACGCTGCAGCGCATCGATGATGTCCATGTCCACCAGATTGCCGTACTTCTCCATGATCGAATCGATGAAGAAGCCCAGAATGTTCTTCTCGAAGATGTCCGAGAAATACTCGTTGTCCTGCGGACGCTCTTTCATGAGCGCGTATTCGCGGATGCGCTGGTAGATGCCGGAGCACAGCGCAGAGTCCGGATTGATGGCGCTGCCGGTATAGACGAGGCTCTCGGCCAGCTCCTTCATGCAGGTCGGGCTGGCGCAGACATACCGCACCGTGGTGCCGGCGCCGTCCGTGTACCGGCTGGCGACAGCCTCCTTGCGCGCATCCAGCCCGTCGACCATGAGCTCGAACGACGCATAGAAGTCGTTGAACGCCTTGATGATCTTCTGCAGATACGCAATGCCCTCTTCCAGAACCTGCTCGAAGATGGCGCTGTTGTGGTACTTGTTGACCATCTTCAGGTATTCGCCGAGCGCATCCAGCAGCTCACGCTGCGAATCCGTCGTCTTGTTTTTCAGCCGCTCCATCAGCGTCAGCTTTCTGGCGCCGAGGCTGGCCGCCGTCCCCTTCGCGCCGGAATCGTCCTTGCCGCCGATCTTCTTTTCCTCGAACGAGCGGATATATTCCTGCGCCTCGAGCACGGCCTCGTGCACCTTCCGCTTTTGCGTCTTCATATCCTCCACGCATTTGCACAGGAAGTAGCGTGCGGCGTTCGGGTGCACAAAGTTGCCCGCGTTGTTGCTCAGATAGTGCTCGACGCGGTACTTCTCCTTTACCTCCGCGACGTCCGACGCCGTGTAGTTGAACATCGCTCTGGCAATGTATTTCCCCTCGTCGACGACGTGGGCATCCGCCATTTTATAATACTTCTCCATCTGGACGAACAGACTTGCGATCTCGCCCCACTTTTCGACCGCAACGTCGTCGCTGCTGAGACCCGTAAGCTGGTTTTTGGCCGTCTTGTTCGCAAACGCCAGATGTGCCACCTTGGCGCTGTCCGCCTCTACCTTGGCCATGAGCGCATGGATGAATTCCGTGCTGGCGTTCGACGAGATCTCGCCGCTGCCGTCCGTCTTTTTGCGCTGGAACGCATCGCGGATCTCCGCGCCGAAGCCGCTCTCGTCCATGTCGATGAGGCGAATGTACTCCGCGACCGGATCCAGATCCTTTTCCGTGCTGTCGCTCTTTTGCCGCTGGCGGCGGCTCTCCACGCTCTCGCGGTACTGTCTGTCAAACTTCAGCCACTGATCCGTGATACTCGCCTGTGCCCAATGCAGCGCAATGTACTCCTGAATGCTCTGCGTCGGGTAGACCAGGCGCGCACTGCCGGCGCCCGCATAGCGGTTGCGTCCGCTTTCCGCGACCATGCTGCGGATCGTGTTGTCCTCCGAGGAGTTGCTGCGCTTGTTCGTCGGACCGATCGCCTGCGCATAGATGCAGTTGGCCGCGTGGTTGAGGTACATCTCATGGTTGAGCAGCGACTGGCCGGAGGCGTTCTGCGCATCGAACAGGAAGCAGAAGTCAAACGGTCGGACGTTGTACGCCTCGCGGCTGCCCGGAACGCCCGCCTTCGGCATCTCAAGTACGACGCTGTCACGAAACCGCTGGTCGAGCGAGTTATCCCCCGCCATCAGGAACGCATCGATCTCGCGCAGGGCGGCATAGGCATTGCTGCGCATACTGACCCGGCGCTCATCCTGCGCGATCACGAGGTCGAAGATCTCCGGCAGGAGGAAAAAGCCGCGAATGATAGCCGCGTTTTCAATGTAGTGGTTGTCCAGATGCTTTTTGATGAACATCGCCACTGGGAGCAGCAGGCCGGAGCCGGTGCCGCCGGCGAGGGAACTGACGATGATTACGCGCAGCGCCTGCGCGCTCATATCCGGGGTGAGCGTATAGAGATCGCGGATCGCGTCCAGCAGCGGGCGCATTTTGCCCTGCTCGATCGCCCGTTCAAAGATCAGGCGGGAGATCGCGCGTACCTGACCGGCGCCTTCCGTGGCCACCTTGCTGTTGAGAATGTTGTTGACTGGAAACCAGACGTCGCGCGCGTACGGATTCGACCAGAGATACTCTCCGACCTGCATACGATCAGAAATCTGGATCGCCTTTGCCGACGGATACTCACGAACCACGGAGTTGAGCTCGTTGGCGTCCGTATCGATGACGACAAAGCTGATATTCTTGCGCTGTTCCTCGCTGACAAGCTTGGTCACACGGCTGACAATTTTCGTTCCGGCGCCGCCAAGACCGACGATCAAAGTAGGTGCGTTCATATTGTCTGTTCCTCTCTTTCTAATTCTGCGTTCCTTTGATGGAAATGATTTTTTCTCCGGTGTCTGGTTTAATATACGTTTGCAGATTTATATTCCGCAGCCGGCGTGCAGGTATAGACCGTTCGCATTTCGCCCTCTCCCTCCACGTGCTCGATCGTTGTGCGGCAGGAGATCACGTATTTTTTTGTCCCTGCTTCGATGACGTTGTTGTCAAACTTCACATCCGTGCGCCCTGCGTACGCGCTCGCATTCGTGATCATCATCTTGCCGCCACCGACCGCCGTGACCTGCAGCGCCGGGACCATGGCCGAGCCGCTGAATTTCAGTGTGCCCTTTTCCGGGCCGAACACCTTCGTGATCCGCTGGACGCGGAAGCTGCCCGGAAGCGCCGTCTTCTGCCTGTCTAGACCGACAATCTCATCAACCTCGATGAGCGGCCGGCGCTTCATCGCCTTGGGAAACCGCTTGCGGAAAAAGTGCTTTGCCAACAGCAGCAAAACCAGAAGCACCGCCAGCGCAATGCTCAGCATCGTCCGGTTGCGCGCAAGCCACGAGCGCTGATCCCGAACCGCGACCGAGCCGTCAAAATCGCCCGCCCAGACCTCGTCGCCGAGCTTCTCGGCGTAACGGATGCGGTAGCTCAGATCCTCGTAGGTGTGCCCCTGCGGGGTACTCTGCTTGAGCTGCGGCGTGAGCACGATCGTGCCGATCGCCTCGCCCTTTTCCACCGTGACCGTATAGTCTTTTTTGCTGCCGCCCGTGAGCTTGGCTGTCGGCGTCGGAAAGGCCGCCCACTGCTCAGACGTCATCTCCTGCCCGTCCAGCGTGGCGTGCAGGACGATCTCACCGTCCGGCTGCAAACCACTCTTCGTCACCATGCAGCCGACGGGCTCCGCTTGCGCAAAGGCGACCGCACGATCCTTATAAATGGTGTACTCCAGCGTCGTGGTAACACTGTTGTAGTCCAGATATCTCGCTGTCGCGCGGATCCGAATGGTGCCGTCCTCGAGCTGGAGCGTACTGCCGTTGGTGTAGACGCCGTCGAGCGGCACGCCGTTTTGTTCGATCACCGCGCTGTAATCCACGTTGCCCAGCAGCTTGGACTCCGCGACCTTTTCCTGCGTGCCCGCCTTGACAAAGCCGAAATGGATCGTATACGACCCGGCCTTAAGCTTTTCGAGGTCGGTCACCTCTTCGCCGGAATCATCCGTCAGATATGCCGAGATCTCCACATTCGGCTTGTAGTAGATCTCCACGGTCTCCGCGCCGCTGATGTCCAACGTGTAATCCCCGGCGTCATACGCCCCGTCAAACGCGACGACGCTGCCCACCAGATTCTTCGGGATCGTGCCCGGATCGATGGTGTAGTTGGGCGCCGCCGTCTCGCTGTAGCGCACACCGACCGCCTGCTGCGCGCCACCGATCAGCTGACCGTCCGGCCCTTTGATGCCGCGCACCTGCACGTTCTGCCCCTGCGCAAAGACCACGAGCTGCGACATGGGGATGTCGAACGAGAACTTGTTTTTCTCCACCGTTAGCTTGTTGCTGTTGAACACGCGCGTGCAGATACCGGTGATCTGGTTGAGGATATCGGCGCTCGAGGCGGCCTTGGCAAAGAAAATGTTCTCATGCCCCGCCGGAACAATCGCGGCCGCATCGGGCGCATCCGGACCCATGCTCAAAAACATGACGTTGATCGAAGGTGGGACATTGCTGAAATACGCGCTAATGCTGTCCACGCCCTGAAATTCACCGTCGGTCAGCACGACCAGCCAGCGCTCGTCCGCGTCCGTCCGCGTCAGATCCTGATATGCGGCCGTGACGCTGGCAAACGGCGTATTGCCGGCCTTTGTGACCGTGTCGTGGATCTTGGCGACGTTTGCCTGCGCACCGTCTTTGCCCGCCATCCGGATCGTCGGCTGCCGGGAGCCGTTGCCCTCGAACGCACTCATGTAGTAGATATTCATCGTGTCGTTCTCGCCCAGCATCGCCGCGAACACTTCCATTGCGTACTTCGCCTGACACCACCGGTCGACCTGTTCGCCGTTTGCACGGATCATGCTGCCGGAATCGTCGTAGACCAGATGGATCACACGCTTCGGGGCATGGCCGCCGTCGGCAAACACGGCCGGCAGCAGCTGCAGCGACAGGATGAGCACCAGCAGCAAGGCGAGACACCGCTTTTCTCTGCGCATCTCTTATCCTCCTCTTTTTATCTATGGATCGATCAAAATCGTTGAAGGAAACTCCGCCGTCTATCGCGTCGTCTGCGCCAGCGCCTGACGGACGCGGGCATAGTTGGCGCGGCTGAGCGGGACGGTCACGCCGTTGCGCAGCACGACGCACGAGCGCCGCAGCTCCTTGACATAGCTGAGATTGACCAGGAAGCTGCAGTGCGTCTGCACAAAGTCCGCAGGATCGAGCCGCCCATAGATCTCGTTGAGCTTTTCCGAGCACGTCACGGTGCGCGTCGTCATGACGATCTTTGTCTGGCGCTGCGCATGCTCGCAGTACAGGATCTCGCGCATGGACAGCACATGGCGCGTCGCGCGCGAGCCCACGATCAGGCAGGGCCCAAGCTCCCCGCCGCACGGACGCAGCACAAAGCGCAGGGCGGCGCTCAGGCGCGTCTCCATCTCGAGCTTGCAGACAAAGTAATCCGGGTCGCACTCGAACACGTCCAGCGCCGCCAGCGGATCTGCCGACAGGAAGATCAGCTTCGTCTGCGGGCTCGTGAGGCGCAGGTCCCGGAAAAAGCGCAAATACTGCTCCCGCGTCTGCCGGTCGGAAATATCTGCCAGCACAACGTCGTAGTACGCACATCCACCGTCGGACGTCATCGACTCCGGCGCGTAGAATTCATCCACACACGCGCGCACCCCATTGGCGTCCAGCTCCCGGCAGAGGATCTCTCTCGCCGTGTGCCGCCAGATCGTGCTGGGGTCCACGATACATATATTCAATACTTCGGCCACTTGTGATCTCTCTCCCTCTCGCGGAGCAGCGCGCCGCGCGCTCCGTTCCTTCATGGAAGAAATATAGCATTTCGGCCGCGAATTTACATGTGCTCTGCACAATCGGCATATTTCCGCGCAGAAATAACACATTTTTGCGCGCCAAAACAAAAGGCTCCGGCCGAAGCCGGAGCCCCTCGTATGTCAAAGGTCAAAATGCCTCACAGCCTTTCGCCAACGGCGCGGTGAAAGAAAGTCCGATCATTTTCTTCGGCGACATGTGCGGCGAAGAAAATACTTCTCAGGCTGCAGCCTTTTTGTCGGGAAATCACAAGCGATTTCCCGACAAATGAAAAGGGCTCCGGCCGAAGCCGGAGCCTTTTCGGATCCATATCTGCAATTACACGTGCGCGGGTACGGCAGGTACACCCGCAGCGGCCGCACGGAGCAGGAGCGTAACGGTGTAGGTATCGTTTTCGCACGCGTGCCGGAAGCTGCCGTCATACTTCTGCGCCAGGCCGCTCAGCACACGAAAGCCCACGCCGCGCTCCAGCTCCGGGATGCGCCGGGGCTTCTTGCCCTGCGGCTGCCGGGCGCGGACGGGGTTCGACTCCTGAATGACGAGATAGCCCTTATCCATG
>QWCY01002369.1_pt1 | contig 24571 bp, 24 predicted proteins | sample 1972631 | NCBI WGS metagenome assembly QWCY01 (sample SAMN09866696, study PRJNA288562) | Human gut metagenome isolate pre1_stool, whole genome shotgun sequencing... | isolation source: gut | host: Homo sapiens | place: USA: California
AGTCGCTGCGAGCAGCACAGCCATGAACGCAGTCGCTGCGAGCAGCACAGCCATGAACGCAGTCGCTGCGAGCAGCACAGCCATGAACGCAGTCGCTGCTTCTACAACGGCAATGGATGCGCTTTATGCGAGAAAGAAAAATATGAGTGGCGGCAGTGCAAGCAAATCGGGGAAATTTATTATTCTTGAGATTTCCGCAAACAATGCTTTTGACACATCCAAATACGGCTACGTGACATTATCAGATGGAAGCAAGCCTAACTGGGGCAACTATTTAGCAAAGTATGCGTTTTTCAAGCAATATCCGAAATATGCAACATACATGAGAAACGATACGGATTCCGACGATTACATCTATTACTTTGATATTACGAATCCTTGATAGGGAGGGTGTGCTATGAAGAAGAACATCGGGCTTTTTGGCGAGATACAGGAGGAGCTGAGAAAAAGCGAGGAGAGGCGGAAACGCCTTTTCTCGGACTTGCTGCAGAGAGAGGCGGAGGCGAAGAAAAGGACGCAGGACATCCTTCTGGAGACACAGGAGGAGAGGGGAAAAACAGAAGCCGCAATCACGCGGCTGCGGACAGAAATGGAGCAGGCAGTCTTACAGGCGACGGAGACTGCGGTGAATATTGATTATCTGGTATGTTTAGAGGACTTAAACGGTTGAAAGGAGAGAAAAACATGATTTATGAAAGAATTAAGAAGCTGATTGAAAAGGGTGCTTATGAAAAGGAGGACATGCTGAAAAAGCTGGATGTGTTCCTGCTGATGAACCGTATCACGGAGGAGCAATACCAAGAGCTGGTCGGCATGATGGGATGAAGGGAGACAGGCGCATGACGATACGGGAGCTGCTGGCGCGGGTGGACACGATTCGCCCGAACGCCTACACAGACGGAGAAAAGATTGCCATGCTGAGCACCATCGAAGGGCGGATTTACAGAGAAATTCTGGAAAAGACTGCGGATTTTACGGGAGAATTTATTCCCTTCCAAGAAGGAGAGGAGGAGCGGGAGCTTACGGTTCCCGTTCCCTACACAGACATATATGTGTTTTATCTGGCGGCTATGATTGATTTTTACAACGGAGACAGCGGAAGATACAACGACACGATGGTGCTTTTCAATCAGGCATGGGAGGACTATGCAGCACACTACAGAGAGCGGCACAAGCCGAAGCAGGTGAATTTGAATGGCATGATTCCACATGGGCGGAGGTGGCGGTGATGAAATTACCAAGACTGAGCGGAACAAGACCAACGGAGGATATTCTGATTTCCTTCAAGGGCTACAACTGCACAGAGCAGGCGGGCAAGGGAGAATTTGCCGATATGGAGAACATGACGGGGGAGAGATTCCCCCTATTATCCCCCAGAAGGGCAAGAGGAACGGTGCGCACGCTTGGAAAGGCAAACGGACTAATGGCAAGAGAAAAGCTACTCTGGGTGGACGGGACGGCGGTATTTTACGGTGGGGAGAAGATTGGAGAGGTTGCGGACAGCGAAAAGCAGCTTATTTCGATGGGGGCTTATGTGCTGATTTTCCCCGACAAGAAATATTACAACACGGCGGACGGCAGCTTTGGAGAGATAGAGAACCGAGTGACCGTGCAGGCGGCAAGCTGGAAGCAAACCTATCTGACGGAGACGGAGCAGGACGGCGAAGGACAGGTATACATACAGATTAGCAGTGCAGGAATCAACGAGGGCTTTCAGAAGGGTGACGGCGTGGAAATCAGCGGATGCAGGGAGGACGCGCTGAACGGCACCCATGTGATACAGGACATTGGGGACGGCTGGATAAAAATAATTGCGGCAATCGAGAAGGACGGCAGCCAGACGACGGCACTGACGATAGAGCGAAAGCTGCCGGACATGGATTTTCTGACGGTGGCGGAGAACAGGCTTTGGGGCTGTTCCTCGAAAGAGCATGAGATTTACGTCTCGAAAATCGGGGATTTTAAAAATTTTTACTGCTTTGAGGGGACGGCAGCGGACAGCTACGCAGCGACGATTGCGAATGACGGAGACTTTACGGGTGCAATCACTTATTTGGGATATGTGCTATTTTTCAAGGAGAACAGCGTACACAAGGTATACGGGAGCAAGCCGAGCAATTTTCAGATTGTGGAGGGGCAGCTGCGAGGTGTAGAGAGAGGCAGCAGCCGCAGCCTACAGATTGTGAACGAGGTGCTTTTCTACAAGGCGGACAGTGGCATTATGAGCTTTCAGGGAAGTATGCCCTACGAGGTTGGGGCGGCACTGGGGAGCGGCTACGAGGCGGCATGGGCAGGAACGGCGGAAAACAAATATTACATTTCCATGAAGAAGGACGGGGTTTCCCATCTTTTTGTATACGATACGGCGAAGGGGCTTTGGCACAGAGAGGACAGCACCGAGGCGCGATTTTTCACGAAGGACGGGAGCACCCTGTATTACTTGGACGGGAACGCCATCAAGACCATCAGCGGGAAGGATACGGATGTGATTGACTGGTATGCAGAGACAACGGACTTCACCTACCAGACGGCGGACAGCAAATTTATCAGCAGGGTTTCACTCAGATGCGAGGTGGAAAGCGGAGCGGCTTTAGAGGTTTGGATTGATTATGACAGCAGGGGTGCATGGCGGCGGCTGAAAAGCATAGGGAGCGGAAGAAAGGGCATTATCAATGTGCCGCTGATTCCGACCAGATGCGACCATTTTCGGCTGAAATTCTGCGGATATGGGGCGGCGGCAATCCACGATATGACGCTGTATCTTGCGACGGGGAGCAATGAGCGGAGGTAAGCCGCACCTACATAAAGTGCGCCATTGTACAGAGTGCGCCCTTGCATAGAAAAAACTTTTCCTTGCAGAGACGCAGGCGAAACAGCGCGGGAAAGTATTTTCTGACGGGCGCGGAAACGGCTATACAGGGAAGGAAATACTTTTTTGAACTATTTAGCCTGCGTAGCGGTTGAGGCGTTTGGTTATGAGGAACGAACGTATAGCGAACGCTGTGTGAGGTGACGAATAAACGCCGAAATATAGCGGTTTCCGAAGTGAAACGAGGAAAACTTACATGCGTCTTTGTTCTAAAAAGTTTTTTCTTTCCGACAAAAGAAAACGGAGGTAATGCGGATGGGAAACTACGGTGGAATACAGCTTCCGACGATTACGGAGGGGAAGCTGGACAGCGAGAAGGAGCGGCGGCAGATTTTAAACTACTTAGCCCTTCTGGATGAAAAGCTGCGGTATATGTTCCAAAACATCGACATTGAGGAGAATCTTTCCGAGGATGCGAAGGCACTTTTCTTCCAATACGGGAAGGACATACAAAATGTGATTAAGGACAGCGAGGGGAATTTTTCCATGCTACGGCAGACCTTGAACGAGATTTCTACAATCGTTGCGGACAACAAGGGGAACATATCCTTAGTGCAGCAGACGGCGGACAGGCTGGCGACAAGAATCAGCAATGCAGAGGGCGATATTTCCGCTGTGGAGCAGACGGCAGACAAAATCGAATGGATTGTAGGCAGCGGCACGAGTGCTTCCAACTTTCAGCTGACAAGCCGCATGGCAAAGCTGGTGGCGGCAGAGGTTGACATTACCGGCTTTGTAACCTTTACGGACTTGGAGAGAAAGGGCCGAACGGAAATCAACGGCGGCAACATCACCACAGGGACGATAGACGCAGACAGCGTTACCCTTGGGAGCAGCTACGGCGGCTTTGAATGTGCCAGCGGCAACGACGGGAAAACCACGACCACAGGCGCGAAGATGTACGGCAGCAACAGCGACAACTACTTCATTGCGACGGGCAAGGGGGTTCGCATGACCTACGGAGAGGAATATGCGGTATACTGCACAAGCAATGGTGTGACACTTGCGGGGGACTACGATTTCCGCGCGGCAACGAACCTTTACTGCATGACAAGCGGCGGAGCCAGCCTTGGGACAAGCAGATATCACTGGGATACGGTTTTTGCGGACACGGGGGAGATCAACACCTCTGACAAGAGGCAGAAAAACAGCATTGACTACGATATGGAAAGCTACGAGAAATTTTTCCGCCTGCTGAAACCGACAAGATACCGGATGAACAACGGGCGGAGCGGGAGATTCCATGTTGGATTTATTGCGCAGGACGTGGAGGAGGCTCTGGAAGCGGCAGGGCTTACGAGCATGGATTTTGCGGGGTTCATCAAAAGCCCGATTCATGAGAGGGAGCTGCCGAACGGAGAGGAGGACGAAAGCTCCCCTATCACAGACTACGGCTATGCGCTGCGGTATCAGGAATTTGCTGCGCTGAACACGCACATGATACAGAAGCTGATGCAGAGGATAGACGAGCTGGAAAAGCGGGTGGCGGAACTGGAAGAGGAACCACTATGATTTAAAAAGCACTTGCGATTGCAAGTGCTTTTTTGTAGAATGAAGGAGAATTTTGAGTTAAGCAGGAGGTATGATACTTTGAAAATTCCAGAAAACGTAATTATAATTATAATGATTTTAGTAGTTATTCTTTTTGTTGTAGCGATTGAACTCTTTCTTGTTAGTATAATCAATATAGTGGCGAGGAAAAAAATACTTAAAGGAATCGAAATTTCATTAAAGAATATTTTTGGTGTATCTGAAGAAATTACCGAGGAGAATTATAAAGAATATAAATTACAAATAGAAGTAATATTAAATGAATCTATTGCAAAGGACAAGGTGTTGTGTGAGGAATTCAAAAATATTTCAGATATATTAAACTATTATATTTGTAATTTTAATGGGAAGAAGGCGGCAAAGAGTAAAGAAGATAAAAGGCTAAAGAAGAACATATTGGAGTTTTTAAAGATTTATTATGAAAAGAAAGATGCGGATATTTGGGGTGATTTGTCTGGAACCGATTATGTTATTTTAAAGAAAATTCTGAATAGCTGTAGTGAAAATGAAAAAGAAGAGAGAGAAGAAGATGTGGCACAGATTGTGAGTGAGTTGAATAAAAAGGACAATCTGATTAGAATGTTGCAACAAAAAAATAAAACAGAGAGACATCTATCTATAATAAATACAGGAGTTGCGATTGTTTCTTTGATTATAACAATTATTTCTATTGTATTTTAAAATGTAAACGCTTGCGTAATTGCAGGCGTTTTTTATTTTATTTGAAAAGCGGGTGGGGGAAGAAAACGGCAGAAACGGATACAATTAGTAGTAGTGATTGGAAAGTTACCTACAAAAAAGGAGGAAAAGGGAATGGCGAAAACATTTGATGAGCTGATGAAGCAATACGGACACACGAAAATCGGGGAGGCAGACATGGCACTGGGGCGGGACAACCCCGGAGCACTGGAAACGATTTTGCAGGAGCGGCAGAACTGGGCGAACGCAACGACGCAGGAGGAGAAAACGGCGGCGCACAACAGGGCGGAAAACATCAGAAAGGCTTACGGGAGTTACAGCGGAGCGGCAGACGGGATGAAGGGCAAATACAGCCCGACATACGTGAAGCCGAGCGGGGCGGCGGAAAACAGCAATGTGGATGCGCTTTTCAACAAATTCAACGAAGCCTACAAAAACCCTGCGCCCACATGGACACCGAGATATGAAGCGGAGATACAGGGGCTTCTTTCAGACATCAGCAACCGGAAGGGCTTCAGCTACGACATGAACGAAGACCCGATGTATCAGCAATACAGAGACCAATACATCCGAGAGGGGCAGCGTGCCATGAAGGACACGGCGGCGCAGACAGCGGCACTGACGGGCGGATACGGCAGTACATACGGCGCGATTGCGGCGCAGCAGGGCTATGACAATTACCTTGCGGGGCTGAATGACAGAGTACCACAGCTGGAACAGATGGCTTACGGCAGATACATCGACGAGCTGGCGGATAAATACAACCAGCTGGGGGCGTACCAGACGGAGGAAAACAGGCTTTACGGACAATACATGGATGCCTTGGGGCAACACAACACAGACAGGAACTTTGCCTATAATTCCATGCAGCAGGCAATGAGCCAAAACAACTACGAGAACGAATTTGACCGCAATCTCTTTGAAAGCGACAGAAGCTACGGCTTAACGGAGGAGCAATGGAAATTCCAACAGCAGCAGCAGGCGATTGAAAATGCGCTTTCGACGGGGGACTACAGCAAGCTGAAGGAGCTGGGCTTTGACATCAGCTATCTGAAATATATGCAGGACATGGAAAAGGCGCAGGCGGCACTCACATTGCAGCAGAAGCAGCTGGCAATGGCAGGAAGGACAAGCGGCAGCAGCAGCGGCGGCAGAAGCAGCAGCGGCGGCAGCAAGAGCAAATCTAAGACAAAAACAAAAACAAAGACAGAATCAACCAGCAAGCCCACAGTGGATGGAGACAGCGGCAGCACAACAGGTGCAAATGGGTATAACCAGCTGTTAGCGCTTTACAGACTGCATGGAAATTCGACCATGTTTAACACGCTTGCAAGCCAGCTGATACAGAAAGGGAAGGTTTCGGAGGCGGAATACAACAAGCTGAAACAGCAGATTGACGCAGGGAGACTGAAAAGCAATTCTACGAAGGGTCTGCTGAGATAAGGCGAAGGGGGAACGGAAATGTTATCGTATGATGAAGTGAAGAATTTCGGGAAAAAGGCTGGGAAAAAGCAGAGCGACAGAGAAAAACTGCTGAAAGGAAGCGAGCCTGCAAAGGAAGCCATGTATAAAAAATGGCAGGAGACAAAGGTTGCGGGCGGAACGGTGAACCCCATCATCAGCACAGATTCCAAGGTGAAGGAGAATGAAACTCTTACAGGGAGAAAGAAAACAACCTATGAGGAATCTCTGGCAAGGAACAGAAAAAAGGCGGAAAAATACAGTGCAGCTGTGCCCACAGGCGCACAGGCAGCCAAAAACATCAAGGAATTGATTTTCGGGACACCGAAGGAGGGCGGGACAATCAACCCGACTATTTCTGCGGCGGATTTTTCCACCAGATATGACAAAATGACGGCAAGAGAAAAAGCGGTTTATTCCCATTACAAGCAGGCAGGGAAGAACAAAGAAGCGGCGGACTATCTGAAAGCCATTGAAATGGACGTAAACAAAAGAGCGGCGGCACAGCGGACAGCGGATGCAAAGAAGCTGGCAGAGGACAGCACCATGGGCGGCTTATATGCACGCTACATGGGTGCGCTGACAAGCCCTCTGGCGACAGCATACAGCTTAGTGCAGGATGCGAGAGGAGAAGCCATTGACCCGAACAACCCTCTTTTCTTAGGAGAGCAAATCAGGCAGGGGCAGACGGAAGGCTTTTTAGGCAACAGCAAGGGCGCGAAAAAAATATTAAAAGAGGCGGCACTGGGTACCTTCGACTGGGGTTCTCAGATGGCAACGCTGGGGGCACTGGGACTGGGCGGAAAGGCATTAGGCGCAGGGAGCAGTGCCATGTACGGCGCAAGTGCATTTAGCGGCAATGCGAAGGACGCGACAGAAAGAGGGGCTACATCAGAAGAAGCGGTTGCATACGGCACGATTGGCGCAGCGGCGGAAATTATTACAGAAAAATTAGGCTTTGAGCGTTTATTCAAACTGGGCAAGCTGGCGAAGATTGCCGGCAATAAGGGAAAGCTGGCGGCGGAGATTCTGAAAAGCATGGGTGCTGAGGGCTTGGAGGAAGGCACATCCGAAGCGGCAAACCAGATTGCGGATGCGCTGATTATGGGGGACAAAAGCCAGATGGCGGAAATCTACATGGCGGCGAAGGCGGCAGGGAAAACAGAAGGACAGGCGGCAGCGGCGGCACTGGAGGGTGCGGCGGCACAGATGGGCTACAGCGCGGGGGTTGGCGCACTGAGCGGCGGCATGATTGCGGGCGGCGTAGCCGGAGGGAGCAGGCTTGCCGGAAGAAACGTACTGGGAGAAGGAACGACAGAGGCGGAACAGCCCTTGACAGAGGAAGAACAGACCTTGCAAACGGAACAGAATATGCCTTCTGCGGAACAGAGCGCACCCATAACGGAGCAGGGAACGCCTATGGCGGAACAGACTATGCCCATAACAGAACAGACCGCTCCTGTGATAGAGCAGACTGCACCCACAGCGGAAGAACAGCCGACAGCGGAAGTGCGAGAAATGGGACAGCAGACAGCGGAAAGAACTGTTTCTCCGGAAACGCAGGAGGCGGAAAGCTATACAAAGGATTTGCAGGAATACAGCGGGAAATACTACGGCGCAAAGGGGCAGGAGGTATATCTGCGGAAGGCGGCAGAGACGGGCAATCTCGACTATACGGCGGCATTTAACACCTATTACCGTGCGGGGATTGCCGGCATTACGGAGGACGAGATTCAGCCGACGGCATACACGGCGGCGGCGGACAAGCTGATGCTGAATGAGGCATGGATGGCAGGGGCAGAGGACAGAAAAGCGGAGATTGCAAACGCCATCCGCGGAACAAGCAAGCTGACAGGAAAACGTGGGCTGATTATCGGCGAGGATGTGAAGGCAACAGAGGGACAGCTGGCGATTGCAAAGCTCTATGCCGACATTGGCGGTGCTGAGATTCGACTGGTAGACGAGATTTCCTTTGAGCAGGACGGAAAGAAGCATACTGCTAACGGATATTACGAGGACGGCGTGATTACGCTTGCGGTGAAATCGGACAGCTTTATAGGGACGATGAACCATGAAATGATACACTACATCCGCAAGGCGAACCCTGCGGGATATGATGCAATGCGGGAGCTGGTATTCAAGCTGGCGAACAAAAGCGGCGTTGACATGGAAAAGCGCATGGCAGAATACGAGGAAGAATATGGGGAGGTTTACGGCGAGGATACCCGGATGGCGGACATCATGGAGGAAATGGTGGCGGACGGGTTTCAGAAGATTATCGACAACAAAACGGATTTGAAGGAATTCTTGGGAGAGCTGCACCAAAAGGACAAGACCATTTTTGACAAAATCAAGGAATTTTTGGAGAAGATGGAAGAAACCATCAAGGCTTTATTTGCGGACAACACCTACCACGCATTTGCGGAGGACTTGAGCAAGGACTTGGAGAACATCCGAAAGCTGCGGAAGAAATTTGCAGAGGTGCTGGCGGACACAGGGAAGATGGCGGAGAAGGAAGGCACGACAGAAGAGAAGGAGGAAGGCAACAGAGAGCGTGCTACAAAAGAAACCGAAGCAAAGTTCAGCCTTATGGGAAAAACAAAAGATGGAATAGAGGTTTATGAAACCAGTGAGGATATAAAAAAGCTGCCTTATGATGAGAGAATGGAAATGTTTGTTTCTATTATGGAAAATGAGTATCATAGCAGAACGGCAAAATTCAGCAAAAACGGGAATGTATACTATGCTCGGTTTGCGGGCGAGGATGTGAAGAAAAATATTTGGGGGGACAAACAATCTGACAAAGAAGGTTGGAAAGCCAAAATCAATGTTGGAGCAGAAGGCAATATTTTTGAATTGGTTGAAAATGCAGACTATACGGGCTCTAAAGAAGAAGCCGGAAAGACAACAAAAGCGCATGCCGGCGTAACGATGTGGGACTACTATGTGAAGCGGGTTCAGATTAACGGAAAAGTTTATGATTTGCTGGCAAATGTAAGAGAAAGACAGGACGGGGAATATGTATACAGCATTGGGTTAAAGAGAAATAAAAAAATAGCACCGGCTCCGCCCCTTGCGCCTGCCTACAACCGTGATAACGGAATGGCTACGCTTCAAGGTGGGGTGATCGCCGACGCTATTAACCAAAGTGTAGCACAGAAGGAGGCAGAAAACAATAACAGAAATATTACAAAAAGAACCGATGCAGAGTTAAAGAGCTTCGGGCTCCAATCGCCGTCAGGTATAACCGAGCATGGTTCTGAGACCAGTATAGAAGATTTGCTGCCGAAAGTCAAAGAAAAGCATAATGATGTGAAGTTTTCCATTCGGAAGGAGGATTACGACTTACTGAAAGAGCAGAACATTCAGCTAAAGGAAGCGAATGATGCACTGATGCAGCAATTTGAAATCACGAAGGAGGAAAAGATTGACCGAGCAAGCGTGAAGAAGGCGGCACGCAGATGGCTGGAAAAGCACGACAGCAAATTTGACTTAGAGGAATTTGCGGAGAGATTTTCGGGGCTTTACGAATATGCACAGAAGGTGCAGGGGCAGGAGGATTTCGGCAATGTGATGTGTGCCTTACAGATGTTGGCGGAGGAGGCATTGCAGGAGAGCGAAGCGCTGAATACGGAGCTATGGGACGAATATGCACAGATGCGAAAAACGATAAGGAATACGACCATTAAGGTTACGGATGAGATAAAGAAGGAGCTTGATTATGCCGGAGGGTACAACCAGATTCGGCTTGGAAATTTCAACCTGATTTCTCTTTCGACGAAAAAAGGCATTGCAGCGGACACATTCTTTCAGGAGTTGGCGGAGCTATACCCTGAATTCTTCAAGCAGGAGGAGGTCAACACGCAGGGGGAAATGATACTGAAAATTGTGGATGTATTAGATTCGATTCGCCCCGATATTTACAATCCATACGGGTACGATTTAAGCGGGTATGCGATGGATGCGGCATACGAATTATTTGATTTATTCCAAGAGGTACAGCTGCAGAAGCCGACCTTTGCGGACAAATACGAAAGGAAGCTGCAAAAGGCAAGGGAAAAATACAAAGATGAATTGATAGAGCTGAGAGAAAGCGCAAGAGAAAAGCAGAAGAAAGCCCTGCTCCGCCAGAGAGACAAGCTGAACGACCAATACGAAGGCTGGAAGGAGAACTACAAAAAGAGAAACAAAAGAGCATGGGAGAGGGCAAAAGCAGAGCTGCAGGAAAAAACAGAAAAGAACAAAGAGGCATGGGAAAAGGAAAAAGAAATGCTGCAGGAGAAGGCACAGCGAGACCTTGAAACAGCATGGGACAGCTATGTGCGGGCGGTGGACAGGCTGCTTGAGAAGGAATTCAACAGAAAGGAAAAGGAAAAGCTGAGAAGGCAGAAGAAGAAATGGAACACGCACCGCAGGCAGATTGAAAAGGACACACAGGCAATGCTGAAATGGCTTGCCAAGCCGACGAACAAATACCATGTGCCGAAAAGATACATAGAAAGCCTTTCTGTGATTCTGACAAAGCTGAACACGAGCAACAGGGGTGTGACGCTTTTGCAAAGCGACATACAGCGGATGCTTTCCGAGCTTCAGAAAACAAAGCCCGGGGAAGGGCAGGACATGCAATATGTAAACAACGAATATGACACGAACATTGAGGTATACCTGAAAAAGCTGGCAATCGTACTGGAAAGACAGGGCGGCAAGCTGGAGATTTCAGAGCTGACGAACCTACAGATGGAATGGCTGAAAAATGCCATTGCGGGGCTGCGAACGAACCTGACGAATACAAACAAGCTTTACGGGACAAGAAAAAAGATAACCTTACAGGAGTTTTCGGAAAACTTCATCAAGGAGGCGGAGGAAAGAAGGCATGTGGCGCAGGCAGGGCCGCTGAGAGTGATGGGGGATTATTTCGGGATTTCCATGCTGACACCGGAAACCTTCCTAAAGGGTGTGAGCGAGGAGGTTTACCGGACCTTCTGGAAAGGATACAGCGACGGCTTGGCGAAAAAGACACTGCACACAGAGGAAGCGAGAAAATTCATGAACGACCTGATTTCCCCGAAGGAGGCGCACAAGCTGGACAGCGAAGCACCGAGAAAGATTGAGGTGGAGCAGAAGGACGGAACAAAGAAAGAGGTTTACATGACAACGCCGCAGATGATGTATCTTCACTGTGCAATGCGCAGAAAGCAGGCAATGCTCCATCTGATTGGGGGAGAGATTGAAACGGAATACGGCGTAGAAAAGGTTATCGGCAGCGGCTTTACTGTTGAGCCGGAAGGAAAGCTGCGGTTAAAAGGGCGCAAGGAAGTGAAGAAAGCACTGGAGCAGACAGAGGTTTTCGGATTTGACCTGAACGGGCTGAAACAGATTACCAGCCTTTTGACGGACAAACAGAAACAGATTGCGGAGGCAATGCAGGATTTTCTTTCTACTGTAGCGGCGGAATGGGGGAACGAAACCTCAAGGGAAATGTACGGATATGACAAATTCGGCGAGAAGCACTATATTCCGATTATCAGCAACAAGGAATACCTTACCGCTGTTTTCGGGAGAGAGGGCAGAGACAGCAGAACCCTACAGAACATGGGTGCAGCGCAGATGACGAACGAGCATGCGAACAACCCGATTGTGATTGCAAATATTTTCGATGTATTCAGCAGGCACATAGACCAGATGTCAAGCTACAATGCCTTTGTTCCTATCATGAACGACACAAACAACTTTCTGAATTTTGAGCAGAGACCGAAAACAGAGAACATCGGCATGACGGAAGCGGAACGGGCGGCAGTGACAGAGAGCATGACGCAGGAGCAGGCGGACGAATGGAACAAGACACTGGGAGCGGTTGCAGAGAATCTACAGAAGGAAAGCGAAACGGACATTGCGGAGACCTTCGGCGAGAAGGGGGAGGCAAGAAAGACCATCAGTGTGCGAAACAGCTTAAAGGCGATACTGGGCCCGAAGGCGGAAGAGTACTTTAACAAGCTGATGATTGACATTAACAATGCGGCAGGGACGGACGATGTAGGCGCATTTTCCAAAAAGATGCTGCGCAACATGAAGGTTGCCAGCGTTGGCGCAAACATCAGGGTAGTGGTTCAGCAGCCTGTATCTGTCATTCGTGCGTTTGCGATTATGAATCCGAAATATTTGATAGAATCGCTTGGAACGGGAACGGTAGACTGGGACACTGTTTACCAAAAAGCCCCGATTTTCCTTTGGAAGGAATGGGGCGGCGCAGAGATGGACACAGGGCGGACGCTGCGAGAGATGATAACCGGACAGGGAATTTACGAAAAAATTATTGGTGCGAGCATGTGGGGCGCAGGCGTAATGGACAAGCTGACATGGGGGCGTATCTGGAAGGCGTGCGAGTTGGAAACCAAGAAAAAGCACCCTGAACTGAAAGGGGATGCTTTCTATGACAAGGTTGGCGAGAGAGCGAACGAGATTATCGACCAGACACAGGTGGTAGACAGCGTGCTACACCGCAGCCAGAGCATGAGAAGCAAAAACTTCTTCATGAAGATGGCAACCTCCTTCATGAGTGAGCCAATCAAGACCTACAACATGGCTTACGACGCTTTGCGAGAGGCGCGACAGAACCCGAAATCCAAAGAGGCTTGGAAAAAGCTGACAAGAACCGGCTTCACGTTGGTATTGAACGGCATAGGCGTTGCGATTGCAGCGGGGTTTGTAGATGCGATGCGTGACGATGATGACGACGATGAATTTCTTGAGAAATGGAAAAATGCCGTAATCGGGGACTACAGCGAGGCGGAAACCTTCGGAGAGAAATTCTCTGCCATGTGGGCTTCCAACTTAAACGACAACCTGAACCCGATGAATACGATGGTATTTGCGAGGGATTTATATTCCATGATTAGCGGCTATGACGTAGCAAGAACCGATTTCAGCTGGGCTGCGGATTTGATTGACTGCTTCAAGAAATGGATGCAATTCATGGAAGGGGAAAGCAAATACACGCTGAACGGGATGCTGAACTATACTGCGGGACAATTTTCTAAATTCATGGGGCTTCCCTACAAGAGCCTGTACAGGGATGTATTTGCACTGAAGGATTCGGTTGTGAACCATTTTCTGAAAATAGAGCAGGTGCAGGATGCCTTCGGATACAACGAGGCGGACAGGCTTGCACTGGCATACCAGAACAGGAAGCTGACAAACGACATCGGGAGCCAGCAGAATGTAAAGCTCTACACGAAGATGATGCTAGAGGCGGCTTTCAACGGGGACAACGACCTTGCGGCAAAAATCTGGAACGAAATGACAAGAGCGGGCATCAGCAACGAGCAGATGCAGAGCCAGCTTACAAATGCGGAAAAGAACAGGGTGCGGAAGGAGCCGGAAGCGGCGGAAGCGGTAGAGGCTTACAAAGAAAAGGGCTACGACACATACACAGCAAAAATGGATGCACTGCGGGAGAAGGGATACTCGCAGAAGGGGATTGAGAAGGCACTCTCCGGTATGTACAAGGAGAAATACGGCGAGGAGCCGGAAAAAACCTTTGAGGAAATTTCTGCCGAATACTGGACAGAGGACGAAGAAATGAAGAGAGAAAAATTCCAGAGCGTGATTGATGCGATGGTGGAGGAAAAGCTGAGCGGCGCAACGGGCAGCGCAACGAAGAGATACAACTATCTGATAAACAACGGACTGAACAACGATTCTGTCAACGGTGCGATTAAAACCAGAGAGAAGAAACTGATGAAGGCGGACAGTCTGATTTATGATGGCGCGAAGGCGTACTACATGGGGGATGTTGACGGGTTCTTATCAGTAGTAGACCAATTTCAGGCAAAGCACTACTTTACGGAAAACATTTATGAGGCTATCAAGGAAAAGAGCGAGCAGCTTTACGGGACAGACGACCCTGGGACATTTGAAGAAATTACGGATGAATACTGGGAGGACGGCACAAACGACACGGGTGCAGACAACGGACTGCTTTACAACGCATGGAAAAACGGCAGCAGCGGCACATATCAGCGGATGTGGGACATTCTGGCGGATTCCGGAAAGAAGAACGGGAACATCCGCAGCACCATGAGAGGCAAGCTGAAAAAGGAATATGCAGCGGCGAAGCATAAGGGCGACTACCAGATGATGGAGAGAGCTGCGGCGGAATACGGACGACTGGGAGGAGATATGGAAAAGCTGGAAGGATAGAGGAATGAAAAAGAAAAGTTCCCGAAGGGGGACTTTTTCTTTTTGGAAGGACATATAGTAAAAAAATTGATACTCTATGATTCTATGCAAAATGCTATAAAAGCAGATAGAGTTTTTATAAAATTGAGGAAATTCTCTTGTAAAGCAGGAAAAAAAATGCTATTATCGGGACAGAAACAAAGTTTATGTTGAATAAAAAGGGGATTTATGTTGAAGGAGTGTCGGCTATGTCACTTGCAAAAAAACAGAGAGAACAAATTAAAAAATACATATTGAAGCAAATTGAGGACAAAAACAAGGACTTTGTGAAAAAGACTGTTGAGGTATTTGAGATTTCAAAAACAACTGTTTACAGATATGTGAGAGAAATGATAGACGGTGGAGTGATAAATAAAACAGATGAAAAGGAATTTCCTTATGCTCTTGCCACGCAAATTTTCCCGTTTTATTATGACACGAAGGATGATTTGCAGGAGGATGTGATTTATAATTCCGACATAAGGGACAAAATCAGCGAATTCCCTCGTAATGTGCAGGAAATCTGGAAATATTCTTTTACAGAGATTATGAATAATGCAATAGAACATTCTGAGGCAGAACATATATATGGTATATTGCGAAAGAATAACCTGAATACAACGATAATTATTGGAGATAATGGTATTGGGATTTTTAATAAAATACAGAATTATTTTAAGACGAAGCTGGGTATGAATATTACATTGGACGAGGCAGTTGCAGAATTGTTTGCGGGAAAGCTGACAACAGATAGCAGCAGACATTCCGGAGAAGGCATTTTTTTCACATCCAGAGCAGTGGATGATTTTATGATTGTTTCCGGAGCGAAGATTTTTTCACACTCCAGCTATAATGAATTTATTACAGATTTAAAGGAAATGTCCTCTGTGGAGAAAAAAGAAAATGATGGGACGGTGGTATTTATGAAATTATCCAATAGTTCACCAAAGGATTTAACAGACATCATGTTCAAATATTCGGATGTAGATAGGGGTTTTTACAAAACAGTATTGCCGATTGTAAATATGATTGAAAACGGGGATCCTGTTTCCAGATCGGAGGCAAGAAGATTAGGAACAGTTATTAAAAGATTTGAAGAAGTTACATTGGATTTTGAGAACGTAGAAAGCGTTGGGCAGGCTTTTGTGCATGAGCTTTTTGTGGTATTTACTCGCGAGAATCCTAAAATCGAATTAAAAATAGAAAATGCAAATGAAGCGATTACAAAAATGATCTCAAGAGTGATGAATTCTAATAACAGTTACCAAAATTAAAAGAGGAGTGGGAAAACCACTCTTTTTTTATTGAAAACAATGGAAAAAGGTATTGACTTTCTGAATACCATAAAATATACTGTATTTAGTGGTATTCAAAAAGTGAGGTGATGAAAATGAGCCCACGAACAGGCAGACCAAAGACAGAAAATCCAAAATCAACGCAGTTAGCCGTTAGGCTGGATGCAGTTACTCTGGAGAAACTGGATGCGGTTGCAGAATATAATTCAGAGACGAGAGTACAAACCATAAGACGGGGAATTGAAAAACTGTATTCTGAATTAGAAGAAAAATAAAAAGAGTAGCCCATGCTTTTATCTTGGCGGATAAATGGACTACTCACGCACCAAACGAAGGTACGCAAATATTATAGCACTGTGCACCTCTGTTTGGCAAATAAAATTGAACGGAGGTTTTGATATGGAAAAGAGAATGCAGGAGATTTTAGAACAGCAGGGAATGCCTTTTGACTACACAGGGGACATACAGACATTGATGGAAAAGGACGACCATGTACTGATGAATGCAACATTTGTATTTATGTTTGGGAGAATCATCGGTATTAGAGAAGAACGGGCAAAGAGAAGGGGGACGAGAGCATGAGAGAGCTTTCTATTTTTGACTACAAGGGAAAACAGGTGCGGACGATTCAGAAGGACGGCGAGACATGGTGGGTACTGAAAGATGTATGTATGGTGTTAGGAATCGTAGACCACAAGGTTGCCGCAAGGCGGCTTGAGGAAGATGAGGTGTGTCAGACACCCCTCACTGATTCACTTGGACGGTCGCAGGATACATACATCATCAACGAAAGCGGTTTATACAACGTGATTCTACGGAGTGACAAGGCGGAGGCGAAGCCCTTCCGTAAATGGGTAACGGGAGAGGTTTTGCCAAGCATCCGCAAGACAGGCGGATACGGCAGGCAGGATGAGGCACTTTTAAAACTGACGGAGCACGTTGGCAAGCTGACAGAAATGGTGATAGGCTTATATGAGGACAAGCGGAAGGAGGAGCGGACAGTGCCGAGACAGGCGAAGCAGATGACATTGGATGGGACGGAGGAACGGGAGCTTTGCGGCGTGACAGAGCTGCTGAACAGATTCGACCTTGCATACGGAGCGGCAGAATTTAACGCCATGATGCGGGAGAAGGGATACATGGAGAAGCGGAAATATAATAGGCTTTGGGAGAAGGGGGAACGGGAGATTGACATTCTGACAGAGAAGGGCTTGCCTTACGGACAAAACTGCAAACATGTCAGAAGTTCCAGAGGGGCACAGCCGAAGTATTATGCAGACTGCTTTTTGGTGTTTTATAAAAAGGTAACTGAAGAATGAGAGAAATTAGGGAGGGTGCAGAGCATCCTCCTTTTTCTTATAATGGGAGAAGGAAGGAGGGGTGCGTGTGGCACAAATAGCAGGATATGTGGCGATTATCATTGCGGTGGGCTCGATATTTTTTGAGGTATCGAAAATCAAAATCAATCCGATTTCTTTTTTGCTGAAATGGATTGGGAAGCGGATGTTTGAGCCGATGAACAGCAGGCTGGACGCGGTGGAAAAGAAGATTGACGAAAACGAGATTGACCGTATCCGCTGGGAGATTCTTGAATTTGCGAATACATGCAGAAATGGGAAGCGGCACACGAAGGACGAGTTCAGCCACATCATTGCGCAGAACGACAAGTATCACAAGATTCTTTCGCTTTATGGCATGAAGAACGGGCAGATTGAAGCGGACTATGCTTACATTGAAGGGCTTTACCGGAAATGTCAGGCGGACAATGATTTTTTATAAAAAGGGAGGACGGCATGAAAAAGAGAAAAGCAAGAGCAGATCCCAAGGGACTGGAATTTTCCAAGGTGATTATGAAGCAGGAAATGCAGCTACTCTGGATCAACACGATAGGGGTTCTGGGGTTGGCGTTTTACTGCGTACACAACAGCTTTGATGCGGCGTTTCCATGGCTGAGTGCTATGGTGAGCCTACCTTGGGCGGCGTGGGGTGTGAGCAAGACAGGATACACGATGAAAAGCGTGAAGGAGAACACCAGCGGCGGGATAGTTTACGAAAGTGCAATGAGAGAGGAAGGAGGCACAGAATGAAGGATGCAACATTTTTAATGGGAAATTGGTATTTATTTATTGCAGTTTTGGCAATGGCTACACTGGCGGTGGCAGCAGTGGCAAGATTTCTTGCAATGCCATCCACAGAGCAGCGGAAGAAGATAAAGGAATGGTTGCTTTTGGCAGTGACAGAGGCAGAGAAGGAGCTGGGAAGCGGCACAGGGCAGTTGAAGCTGCGGTATGTGTACGATTTATTTTTGCAACGCTTTCCTGCGGTTGCGAAAAGGATTTCTTTTGAAACCTTTTCCTACTGGGTAGACAGGGCTTTGATTGACATGAGAGAAATGCTGAACAAGAACAAGGCAATTTACCGCATGGTAAAGGCGGAAGAAGGTGCGGAAAATGGTACAGATTAAGGTGGACATTGCCGCAAAAGGAAATTTTGGCGGAAAGCGGGACAAGAAAGAGATTAAGTATCTTGTGATTCACTACACTGCAAACGACGGGGACAGCGCAAAGGGCAATGCGAACTATTTCAAGGAACACATTGTGGAGGCTTCGGCGCATTATTTTGTGGACGACAGTGGCGTGATACAGAGTGTGCCGGATGATTCTGTTGCATATTCCGTCGGTGGAAAGAAATACCCTTCCTGTAGCAAGACGGGTGGCGGCAAGCGATACGGCAGCTGCACGAACAGAAACAGCATATCTATTGAACTGTGCGACACCAGAAAGAACGGAAAGTATGATTTTTCGGAGAAAACCTTGGAGAATGCAGCGCAGTTATCCAGACTGCTGTTGAAAAGATACAACATTCCTGTGGATAACATTATCAGACATTTTGATGTTACAGGGAAAAACTGTCCTGCACCTTTTGTCAGTGATGGAAAGGCATGGGAAGCGTTTAAGGAAAGGATTGTGGACGAAGTGAAATATTACGAAGAAAAGAAGGATGTGCCGAAATGGGCACAGCCGATGGTGCAGGATATGATTGATAAGGGGTGCTTTGGGAACACGAAGGCACTGCACCTGAGTGATGATATGCTGCGGACGATGGCGTTGATGGAGAGATATCACAAGAAAGGATGAAGCGACGTGAAAAAATTATTTATTTCTCAGCCCATGAAAGACAAGACAGACGAAGAAATTCTGAGGGAGAGGGAGCAGGCGGTCAGAGAGGCTGAAAAGTATCTCAAGGAAAACGGGATGCAGGAAGAAGTGCAGGTGATTGATTCCTTCTTCCAGAGTGCGCCTGTAGGCGCAAGACCACTTTGGTTTTTGGGTAAAAGTCTGGAATTGCTTTCGACAGCCGACCTTGTATATTTTGCAAAGGACTGGGAGAAAGCCAGAGGATGCAGGATTGAACACATGTGTGCAGTGCAGTATGAATTGCAGATTATTGGATAGGAAGTTATCAGAAAACGATGATTTGTGATAGGTTGGATTGAAAACCGAAAGGTTTTGTAGGGAGCGGCGCATCTGATATTTTTTGGTACCATGGTATCAGGTGTTCTGCTCCTCATTTTTTAAAATGATAGAATTTTGAAAGTTTAAGCGAAAATAAATAGAATTTGATTAAATTTAAAACAACAAAATGGTATAATGGTACAAATCAGAGGAGGGACATTTTAGAATGAGAGAGATATTAGTTGGCAGGAAGTATAGATATTTCAAGGGAAACGATTATAAAGTGCTTGCACTGGCGGAGCATACCGAAACAGGCGAAGAATGTGTTGTGTATCAGGCTTTGTATGGCGAAGGGAAAATTTATGTGCGACCTTTAGATATGTTTGCATCTGAGGTTGATAGGGATAAATATCCAGATGTCTCCCAGAAGTATCGGTTTGAATTGGCGGACTGAAAGAGGGTTTCGCATAGGGGAACTCTGGATTCTTAGCTCAGCTGGTCAGAGCATCCGGTTTAAAGTCAGATGTGATCGGTTCAAGTGTGAAAAAATCTATTGTAGGAAGTGTCTTATCAATAAAAATAATTCCTAATTAACTATGCGTAAAAATTTGAATTGATTGAGTTGATTCATTAGAAATAGAGGAGAAGGAAGAAAATGTTTTTAAATTCTAACGAATTGGAAAATAAGATATTGTATCATTATACAACTCCAGAAGGACTATTAGGTATACTTCAAAGTGATTCTGTGAAATTGCGTTTAACAAAAGCTTCGGCTTTGAATGATATGATGGAGGGAAAGATTCTAAAAGAAAGGTATAAATCTGTTTGCACGAAATTATATCAGAAAGGAAAAATGAATAGGGAAGAGTATGATTTTCTTATGGAAAATGTAAAATTGGACAATAATGGAGAGTTGAAAGAATCTGAGTATCGGAAAATGTACATATGTAGTTTTTCACTTGAAAGAGATTCTCTGCCGATGTGGAATTATTATGTTAAAGGTGGTGGATACCAGGGATATAATATTGGTTTTCAAAATCCTTTTATTTGGTGTGGATTGAGTGATAATTATTTAATACATAGAATTTTGCGGATATGCAAGGTTGAATATTCTGAAGAAATTTTAGAATCTTTGTTAATGGAATGTATTGATTCTGTACACGAGTCGCCGGAATACTTCGGTGAAATTTATGGAGATGTTTACTCGGCACTATCATGGGGTGCTTTAGAGCATAAACTAGAATGTTTTTCGCATGAAAAAGAAGTAAGGTTGATTTATACTGCTAGCGATGAAGATGAAGAAAAAATACAGTATAGAACAAAAAATGGAGTTTTAATCCCATATATAGAGATCCCATTTTTTAAGGAAACTGTTAAGGAAATTACTATTGGGCCTTTGGTTGAAAGAAAACTGGCGGTCGAGAATTTGAAGGAATTTTTAGATTTAAGAGGATATAAGGATATTGATATTAAAGTCTCAAATGTGCCTATAAGGTACTAATAACACTTAATTTAAGAAACAAATCAAATAAAAAGGATTATCATTCATTTTAAGGGGGTATTGGGAACATAAAGAGTATTTTTTTGTTTCCAACGCTGACAGTCTGGATTGGAAGGAACAGGGAGCGGAGGCGGAAATCAGGCAGGTGTTGGAGCATAAGCATCTGGGCAATGGCTCCATCATTCTGTTCCACAATGATGCGAAATACACCCCTAAGGTATTGGACACGATTCTCAAGGGAATCAAGGAAAAGGGGTTTGAGATTGTGCCGATTTCCCAGCTGATTCATCGGGAGAATTTCGAGATGGATCATGAGGGGCGGCAGATTCTGAAAGGTAAGGAGGCATAAAAAACGGTCTGCATACAATACTTTTGCTGGGAGTGGTTGTATGTAGGCGCGTTTCTATCCCTTGCTCTGTTGGCGCAGAGTGGGGGTTTTTATTGCTTTTTTGCAGATTGAGACAAAGTGAGACTACAGAAGTGATATATAGAAGGAGAGACAAAGGGCAGCAGACTGAAAACGCCCCCTTCTGCAGGAGGGCAAAGCTATCCGAAGGGAAAACCTATGGTTCTGCGCGTGAAAACCATAGGTTATCGGATGCGAAACCTAATGTAAATGATAATGGTAATGAGAATGTAAATGTAAATGAAAAGGGTAATGTGAATGGAAAGGAAAATGGCACTGCTTTGCAGGGCAGACAACCCCATACCTTTCATCCCCTTTTTCGGAGAAAGTCAGGAAATATAACAGGCGGAGAATGTGAGTGGATATTGCCGCCGGGGGCTTCGGAACGAAAAGGAGTGAAGGGAAGTTGTCTTTGCAGCGTTTCTGCAAGCTGAGATATTTCGGAAAAATCAGGGCAGCAAGGCGCGATGGTGCTATGGTATTTCAAAAGCGGCGTTGTTAAAATATTGTGTCATAGAAACTCCTTTCCGAAAGATGAGGTATCCGATGGAATTATTGTATCAAAAAAGAGAAAAACCACAACATTTCGTTTTCGGCAATTCTGTGCAACGAAGCATTGTGGTTTTTGTTTAAATAAAAATCATCCGACGCATTTCCTACAGGGGGTCAGCCCTCTTGCGAGCGCCTTCTCCAGCGTAGATGCAATATAGGTACCGCCATTGCAGGAGCCGCTATAGTGGTACCGTTTCCCTGTGGGGGTAACATAGACGGTAGTGGATTTTTTCGATACCGTCTGCGTGTTTTTATTCTGTGCAGCAAGGCGTTCTTGTTCCGCCTTTTGTGCTGCCCTCTGCGCGGCAAGGCGTTCTTCCTCTGCCTTTCTGGCTGCCTGCTGTTTCTGCAGTTCAGCGGCATAAGCGGCGGCATCCGTATTATCGGTAAAGATGGAAACCAACTGATTATAGCTGTCCCAATACACCTTGCAGTCCAGACTTTCCGCAACAAAGCGGACAGGCAGCATAGTACGCCCGTTTACGGCAACGGCAGGTGTATCCAGACTGTGGCTGACACCGTTGATGAAGGCAGTCGTCTCATTCAGATAGAGGGTAATGGTTTTATCCTCCTTCTGCGCGGTAATGCCTCTGGTGTAGCTGTTCCATTCGACAGTGGCACCAAGTCCTTCAAAAATAGAGCGCATAGGAACCATGGTACGCCCATTGATTACTGTTGGGGAAACATCCATTTGCAGGGGCTTGCGGTCGATATTAACATCGGCGGCAAAGGCAGTCAGCGGTGTGAAGGTACAGAGCGCTGCCAGAAACAGGGCAAGCCATTTTTTTGATTTTTTCATGTGTAACACCTCTCATTTTGTGATAAAACGAATCTATATAGCTTTATTATATCACAAATAGTGATAATTCAACAGAAAAAGTCGATTTATTTCGGCAGTCTCTGCCGTACCACCTCATACAGCAGTACCCCTGCGGCAACAGAAGCATTCAGGCTTTCTGCCTGACCCGGCATGGGGATTTTCACCCACGCATCGCAGAGTGCGGCGGCATCCTCGCTGAGACCGCGTGCCTCGTTGCCAATGAGAAAGGCACAGGCATCCTGTAAGGGCAGGGCATAGGGATAGCGATCGCCCTTCAGATGTGCGGCGTAAAGCGGAATCTGCTTTGCCTGCATTTTTTCCGAAAGGGCATGCAGGTCGATATTTTGAAAGACAGGCACATGGAACAGACTGCCCATGGTGGCGCGCAGCACCTTCGGGTTATAGAGATCAACACTGCCCTTGCTGAGAAAAACGGCATCTGCACCGCAGGCATCCGCCGTACGAATGACTGTCCCCAGATTGCCGGGGTCATTCAGCTCCTCCGCCAGAAGGAGAAAGGGCGTTTTTTTCGCAAGCACCGCATCTGCGTCCCAATCCAGCTTTTTGCAGACCGCCAGAATTCCCTGTGGATTTTCCGTATCGCAGACTGCGGCAAAGAGTGCATCTGTCAGACAAAGCACCTCTGCCTTTTCTTCGTAGGGGGAAAGGTCGTTTTCTGCGGCAAAGGCATCGCTGACCGCATACGCAAGCACCTCCCAATTCTTCGGGATTTCGCGGATAAAGCGCAGTCCTTCCGCAATGAAAAGCCCCTCCTTATCGCGATTTTTCTTTATTTTTAAGCCGTTCAGCCGCTTGATCCATTTGTTGTCGCGGCTTTCGATTCGTTTCATGGTATCACCTCGCTTTCTATGATAAAGGAGAAGCTCCTGCTTTGCAAGAAAAAGGATGCAAGCGACGGGAAAATATGGTACAATCAGGGCAAAGAGAGCAGAAAAAGGAGGTTTTTACCTATGACACCACAGGAAAAAAGAAAAGAGCTTTTGAGCGCAACCCTGTTGAAAAAGCTGGAACGCCGCCATTTTGAAGCATACTACTGTCCTACAGCGACAGAAGCCATCGAAAAGGTGCTGTCCCTCATTCCGGAAGGCAGCAGCATCACATGGGGCGGCTCCATGACCATTCGCGATATGGGGCTGACAAAGGCGGTAAAGGAAGGCAATTATAACGTCATTGACAGAGATACCGCGGCAAATCCTGCCGAAATGCGCGAAATGATGCGTCAGGGACTCTTGTGCGATTACTATTTGACCAGCACCAATGCCATTTCCGAGGATGGCGTTCTGGTAAATATAGATGGGACAGGCAACCGTGTTGCGTCCATCTGCTTTGGGCCGAACAATGTGATTGTTCTGGCGAGCCTGAGCAAGGTGGCACAGGATGTGGATGCGGCAATCAAGCGCGTGAGAGGTTACGCTGCACCTGTCAACAGCATGCGCTTCATGGGGAAAACCCCCTGCGCGGTGGACGGCACCTGCCATAACTGCGTTTCCGAGGAATGTATCTGCAATCAGATTCTGGTGACAAGAGTCTGTCGTCCGGCAGGCAGAATTAAGGTAATTCTGATTGGCGAGGAATATGGATATTAAGATTTAAGTTGAAAACGGGCGCACCTTTAAGCCTTTCCGCATTAGGTGTGTCCCAATAAGAAAACATGAAGAAAATGAAATAGCTGAAAGACTGCGGATACAAGGAAGTTTCCCGCAGGCATCCTTTGACTTAGGCTG
>QWCY01002497.1_pt1 | contig 24566 bp, 22 predicted proteins | sample 1972631 | NCBI WGS metagenome assembly QWCY01 (sample SAMN09866696, study PRJNA288562) | Human gut metagenome isolate pre1_stool, whole genome shotgun sequencing... | isolation source: gut | host: Homo sapiens | place: USA: California
GCCGCTGTTGTTCTCCCGTCATCGCGAAGACTTGCAAGCATTTTGCGCAATGATACCCGCAACCGACCATACAAGTCTGTGGCGATCTACCGCTGTTGAAAGAACATTGCCGACACCCGACACGTCATGTTGAGCACAGCGAAACATCTGTTATAGATTCTTCGCTAACGCTCAGAATGACGAAACAATGGTAGATTGCCACGTCGCTGCGCTCCTCGCAATGACGGAATTTCAGATCCTTCGCTTCGCTCAGGATGACATGCCTCACATTTGCGGCGGGGAATTTCCCGCCGCTTTATTTTCGTCATCGCGAAACGCGGAATATCAAACGATAGGTAATATAAGTAATATAGGTCGTATAGGATTACCCGACAACACTCTTACCTGCGGAACGCTGCACCTTTTATTCCTATTTTACCCATTATACCTATATTACCTATTCCGCTTTACCCTACTATCTGTCGGCAGTACGCCATTCAAGCGGATTTTGCGAAGCAGGCGCAAAAAAATCCGCCGCTCCTTTCGGAACGACGGACGCGATACTCCATGCAAGAGTTGTTATTCTTCTGCTGCGACGCTGAGCGAAACCTCTGCCTTAACCTCGCGGTGAAGTTTAACGGTAGCCTTGTATTCGCCTACGGTCTTGATAGCGTCTACGCTGATATTCTTCTTGTCGACCTCGATGCCTTTCGCTGCGAGAGCCTCGGCAACGTCGGCGGAAGTAATCGAACCGAAAATCTTGCCCTCCTCTGCCTTAACGGTGAACGAAAGCGGAAGATTGGCGATTTTCTCAGCCAATGCCTGAGCGTCGGCAAGGATTTTGGCATCCTTGTGGGCGCGCTGTTTCAGGTTCTCGGCGAGAACTTTCTTCGCAGATGCGGTAGCGGCTTTCGCATAGCCCTGCGGAATAAGGAAATTGTTGGCATAACCGGCTTTTACCTTAACGATGTCGTTGGCATAGCCGAGATTCTCTACGTCTTTAATCAATATAATCTCCATAGCAGCCTCCTCCTTATTTCATGCAATCGGTTACGAATGGCAGAATTGCAAGGTGACGCGCACGCTTGACAGCCTGAGCGACCTTCTTCTGGAATTTCTGCGAAGTTCCGGTAAGACGGCGAGGCAGAATCTTGCCCTGCTCGTTGAGGAACTTTTTGAGGAATTCGCCATCCTTATAATCAACATACTTGATGCCGAGTTTCTTGAAACGGCAATACTTCTTCTTCTTTACATCAACCGATACCGGATTGAGGTAACGGAGTTCTCCTCCCTGATTGTTTTCCTGTGCCATTGTTTACTCCTCCTTGTTTTTGTTTGCAAGTTTCGCACGACGCTTCTCGGAGTACTCGACAGCGTACTTGTCCTGCTTGAAAGTTAAGAATCGGATGATGCGCTCATCGCGGCGGTACTGGGTTTCGAGTTTCTCGACAATCGAACCCTCGCCCGTGAACTCTACCAGGAAGTAGAAACCGGTAGTCTTCTTCTGAATCGAGTATGCGAGTTTCTTCAAACCCCAGTTCTCGAAGTTCACAATCTGACCGCCGTTTTCGGTGATAACACCCTGGAATTTGTCGGCAACCTCTGCTACCTGAGCCTCAGACAGCACCGGAGTGACAATGAAAACGGTTTCGTAATTGTTCATAACTGTTTATTGTTTAATTGTCTGCTGAAAATTCAGCGTCGCAAAGATACAAAAAAAAGCATAACTGCAACACAATATCATGATTTTTTGACAGAAAAACATACCTTTGTCGTGATTTTTGCGGTCGGCATGTGCCGCATAACCTCGGATTTTTATGGATTGGCTGTTCGGTTTGGGATATTTCGGGTTGTTCGTCGGGTCGTTTCTGGCAGCGACGATAGTTCCTTTCAGTGCCGACGTCCTGCTCGTCGGGATGCTCGCCGCCGGCACGGATGCCGTGGCGACGATTGCGGTCGCGACTGCCGGCAACTGGCTCGGAGGACTGACATCATACGGCATCGGGCACATCGGCAAATGGGAATGGATAGAGCGTCTGCACGTAAGCCGCGAAAAACTCGAAAAGCAGAAACACGTCATCGACCGTTACGGCGCGATAGTCGCGCTGCTGACGTGGGTGCCGTTCATAGGCGACGTATTCGCAGTGGCACTCGGATTCTACCGCGTGCGGTTCGTGCCGATGGCATTCTGGATGCTCGTCGGCAAATGCGCACGGTTCATCACGTGGGCGCTGCTCTATTATTGGGTGGCGTAGGGCAATGCAGCAAAAAAGACCTTAAAGACTTTAATGACTTTAAGGTCCTTAGGGAGATTCTGTCGGAAATCTTATTGCGCCTCCTTGAAGCCTTGGGCTTTGAGCCGGATTTCGCCGCCGTCGGGAGTAACGAGGAACGCGCCCGTATTTTCAGCCGTTATATGTCCGATGATGTCGATGCAGCCGAGGTTGGCGATACGCTCCTTGTCGGCAAGCGGAACGGTGAACATCAGTTCGTAATCCTCGCCGCCGTTGAGAGCCGCCACGACAGGGTCGATGTGCATCTCCTCGGCGAGTTCCGTCGTCTGCTTTGCGAGCGGAATCCGTTCGAGATAGATGCGTGCGCCGCAGTGCGACGACTTGCAGATTTGCAGCATATCCGAAGCCAGACCGTCGGTAATGTCAATCATCGATGTCGGTACGAGTTTCTCCTCGGCGAGCGATTCGACGATGTCGTAGCGCACACGAGGTTTCAGATAGCGTTCGAGCAGATATTCGTAGCCGTCGAATTTAGGCTGCGCATCGGCTACGCCGCCGAGAACCCGTTTTTCGCGTTCGAGCAGTTGCAAGCCCATAAATGCCGAACCGAGATTGCCCGTAATGCATATCAGGTCGTTCAGTTTCGCTCCGCTGCGATACGAAATATCGCTCTTTTTAGCACGACCGACAGCCGAGATGTTGATTATGAATCCCGTAACCGATGCCGACGTGTCGCCGCCGACCAAATCGACGCCCGCTTCACGACATGCGAACTCCACTCCCGAATAGAAATCGCGCAGGAATTCGACCGAGATTTTCGACGAAATGCCGAGCGAAAGCGTTATCTGCTCCGCCTTGGCGTTCATCGCCGCAATGTCGCTGATACCCTTTGTAACAGCCTTGTAACCCAGATGTTTCGGCGGGAAATATGTCAAGTCGAAATCGATGCCTTCGAGCATCGAATCGCTCGACACGACGATTGCCGTATCTTTCGAAGCCTCGATGACGGCAGCATCGTCGCCGATGGCGTACAGCGTCGATTTCTGCGACGGCTTGAAATTCTTCGTCAATTCGTCTATAAGCCCGAATTCGCCCAATTCGGATATTTCGGTACGACCTTTCGTCTTCTCCATGATTCAGATATTTTTTGCAAAGATAACTAAAAGTCGGGGAAATGCCTATTCGCACAGCCGTTTCAGATGGCAGAACAGCAAATCGCCGTTTTCGTCGCGCAAGTGCATGCCGTTGCCCCTGCAATAACGGAAGAACTTGCACTCGGCGCAATCGCCCTTGCGCATCCATTCGCGGTCGCGATACGGAGCGAAGCGGTTGGTCCACACCTCCCAGAAATCGTCGCTGTATATGTTGCCCTGCTTATAGTCGGAGCGGATGCTCGTACATGCCGAAATCGAGCCGTCGATAAGCACCGAAGCGACCGACACGCCGGCACTGCATGTGTAGAAATGGTCGCGGACATCGCCCTCGTAGTTGCCGAGGAAACCCTCGCAGCCGTAACTTGCCTTGATGCGCCCCTCGCTGCGGGTACGTTTTATGAACTCCATCACGCCGCGAAACTCCTCGCCGGTGAGTTGCAAATCGTCGTGTTGCGCCGCACGTCCAACGGGAAATACGGTGAATATGCGCCACGCCCTGACACCCAATCCGATAAGCATCTCTTTCAGTTCGTCCAACTGCGAATAGTTGCTGCGATTGACGCACGTTACGACATCGAACACGAAATCGGGTTCGGCAGCCATCGTCCGTATGGCATCGACAGCGCGGGCGAAACTCTTCGGATTGCCGCGCATGAAGTTGTGTTCCGCCTCCAATCCGTCCAGACTTACCGTCGCAGTGTGCATTCCTGCATTGCGCAATGCACGAAACCGCTTCGGTGTCATATAAAGACCGTTGGTTACCATACCCCACGGAAAGCCCTTTTCGTAGATTGCACGACCGCACTCCTCCAAATCGTCGCGCATAAGAGGTTCGCCGCCCGAAATGATTACGAATACGCTGTGGGGGTCGGTATGTACCGCCACGTTGTCGAGTACTCGCAGGAAATCCTCCTTCGGCATATCGGCGAATCCCGACGACTTCTTGCAGTCGCTGCCGCAATGGCGGCAATGCAGATTGCATCGCAGCGTACACTCCCAGAAGAGTTGGCGCAAACGGTGTTCGCGCACCCTGTCGTTTTCGAGTTTGCGCGCTATTTCGAGTGCGACGCGGCGACGGAAAGAGAGTTTGCCGCAGTTCATAAGGCTACTCCTTTTCGAGTTTGACATCGGCGGTAACTTCGTAGTCGCCGGAATACCAATGCCCGCCCTCCTTCACTTTTTTTGCAGTCATGTCGTCGATACCGAGTGTCGAAGATTTGAACCGACCGCCGTTATCCTCGCCGTCCACGTCTTCGAATGTAACAGTCTGTCCATACAAACTGAAAGAATAAGTATGGGGACCGGAAAATTTACCGTCAGCGTCCGTATACACCGTTATATCGTCGGGCTCTATCTCCGGTTCATCGCTTATGACGACTTTTATACCCTTTATCGGAGCATTGTCTTTATCGGTTACCGTTCCCTTTATCCGATAACTTACAGAAGGTACTCCGTATTCGACCATAGGTTCCTTACCCTCTCCGCATGCGGAGAATCCGAGCAGCACCAATATAGCCGCCAAAATACGATTGATAAAATTTACCGGTTCCGATTTCATGATATGCCCTCCTTTTTCCTGATTTATTGGCAAATATAATATATATGAATCGATAAAGCAAATATTACAAACAACAAATTGCGACAGAATTTATTTGTCCGCTTTTTCAAGTACCATATTTATCCAGAACTGGTAACTTGCACTCATGGAAAAATCGCTCTCCGGTTTTTTAAGGTCCACAACTTTAACGGTTACGGAGCGGAACAAACCGCCATTTTCTTCTTCATCGATATCTTCGAATGTTATGGTCTGGTCGGAGATGAAATAGGTGCTTACAACCGGACTTACGAACCTACCCTCTTCATCGGTATATGCAATGGCGTCGATTTTACCCATCTTCGTATGGCTGTCGCTTACAAAGACCTTGATTCCGGCAATCGGCACGCAGGATTCATCGGTAACGGTACCCTCCACCTGATATGTCAGCATAGAGTAACCGGACATGTTTCCGGACTTGGTATACTGAGGCTTCGAACAGCCGCAAACCGATAAGCCGAGCAAAAGCGGCATAGCCATAAACAACAACCGGCAAACAGGATTTTCAGATTTCATAACACTATTTCGATACGATTACAAATATAATATACGCAAAACAATAAAACAAACAGAATTGACGATAAATTCATATTAAATATTTTTAATAAATAATTTGATTTACGCGAAAAAGACATATCTTTGCACTGTTAATAGAATAACACCAAACAATATCATGCTTAATATTGTACTTTTCGGTGCGCCGGGTTGCGGCAAAGGAACGCAATCCGAACTCTTGGAAAAGAAATACGGATTGGCGCACATCTCCACAGGAGAGATAATCCGCAACGAAATCGCAGCCAAAACCCCTCTCGGCGAGAAAATGCAGTCATACATCGAACGCGGAGAACTTGCTCCCGACGAAATCGTGGTCGGCATGATAGAGAACTATCTCACCAAGCACAAGGGCGGCAAAGGAACCATTTTCGACGGTTTCCCCCGCACGACGGCGCAGGCGGAGGCATTCGACAAGTTGCTCGATTCGTGCGGCGAACGGGTCGGAGTCATGATATACATGGATGTTCCGGAGGAGGAACTCGTGAAGCGCATTCTGTTGCGCGGCAAGGTTTCGGGACGCGCCGACGACGCATCGGAAGAGATAATCCGCAACCGCATCGAGGTTTACAACTCGCAGACTGCCGTAGTAGCCGAGTATTATCGCGCACAAGGCAAATACGAGGCTGTTCCGAGTGTCGGAACAATCGACGAGGTGTTCGGGAGAATCTGCGAGGTAGTGGAGAAGCATTTGGGATAAGGTCGTTAAAGACTTTAAGGACCTTAAAGTCCTTAGGGACAATAAAAAAGGCTGCGAGATTATCGCAGCCTTTTTTATCGACAGCAGTCCGGTGCGTCAGAACAGGCAAGATGCAAGGAGTTGAGGCTGAGACTGAGGGAGCATATTCCAATATGTAACCGAAGCCGAATGCCGAAAACGACGCAGCAGATTGCCCGTTATGACGCACCGACAATTACATCATGCCGCCCATGCCTCCCGCCGGCATAGCAGGTACGGCTGGTTCAGCCGATTTCTTCTCGGCGAGCACGCACTCCGTCGTGAGGAACATCGATGCAATCGATGCCGCATTCTCCAAAGCGACGCGCGATACCTTCGTAGGGTCGATGATTCCCGCTTTGAGCATATCCTCGTAGCGGTCGTCGCGGGCATTGTAGCCGAACGAACCCTCACTCTCGCGAACCTTGTTCACAACCACCGAGCCTTCGCCGCCAGCATTTGCGACAATCTGGCGCAACGGCTCCTCGATAGCGCGTTTCACAATCTGGATACCGGTAGTCTGGTCGTCGTTGTCGCCTTTCAGATTTTCGAGCGACTCGACGGCACGGATATATGCCACGCCTCCGCCCGGAACGATACCCTCCTCGACAGCCGCACGGGTTGCAGCCAGTGCGTCGTCCACGCGGTCCTTCTTCTCCTTCATCTCGACCTCGGTCGCAGCACCCACATAGAGTACCGCTACGCCGCCTGCAAGTTTGGCAAGACGCTCCTGCAACTTCTCTCGGTCGTAATCCGACTTGGAAACCTCAATCGAAGCGCGAATCTGGTCTACACGAGCCTTGATAGCCTCCTTGTCGCCGCAGCCGTCGACGATAGTCGTATTCTCCTTGTTGAGCGTAACTTTCTCGGCACATCCGAGCATTTCGAGCGTCGCATCCTCGATTTTCATGCCTTTGTCGGTCGAAATCACGGTCGCACCAGTAAGAGCGGCGATGTCTTCGAGCATCTCCTTGCGGCGGTCGCCGAATCCCGGGGCTTTGCATGCTGCGATTTTGAGCGTGCCGCGAAGTTTATTGACAACGAGAGCCGACAGAGCCTCGCCGTCCACATCCTCGGCGATGATAAGCAGCGAACGTCCGCTCTGGGCAACCGGTTCGAGAACACCCATCAACTCCTTCATCGTCGAAACCTTCTTGTCGGTGATAAGGATGTACGGCTTCTCCAACTGAGCCTCCATCTTCTCGGTATCGGTGATGAAATATGCCGAAATATAGCCGCGGTCGAACTGCATACCCTCGACGACCTCTACATGAGTATCGGTACCCTTAGCCTCCTCGACGGTGATTACACCCTCCTTGCTGACTTTCGCCATAGCCTCGGCGATGAGTTTGCCGATATTATGGTCGTTGTTGGCGGAGATGGTAGCGACCTGCTCGATTTTGGCGAAATCGGAACCGACCTCCTGGCTCTGCTTGCGCAGCGACTCAACTACGGCAGCGACAGCCTTGTCCATACCGCGTTTGAGGTCCATCGGGTTCGCACCTGCCGTTACGTTCTTGATACCTACACCGATAAGAGCCTGTGCCAGAACGGTTGCAGTGGTCGTACCGTCGCCGGCATCGTCGTTGGTCTTCGACGCAACCTCCTTTACCATCTGCGCACCCATGTTCGCGAACGAATCTTCGAGTTCTATCTCTTTCGCAACGGTTACACCGTCCTTGGTTACCTGCGGCGCACCGAATTTCTTGTCGATAATCACGTTGCGTCCCTTAGGACCGAGCGTTACCTTAACCGCATTAGCCAGTGCATCGACACCCTCTTTGAGGAGGTCGCGCGCTTCAAGATTATATTTTATCTCTTTTGCCATTGTCGTAAAATTTTTAAGTTGTCGATTTCAGTTTATTATCCTATTACAGCCAGAATATCCGCCTGCTTCATGATAAGATAGTCCTCGCCGTCCACGTGAATCTCCGTACCGGCATATTTGCCGTAGAGAACCTCGTCGCCTACCTTTACCTCCATTTTGATTTCGGGAGTGCCGGGACCTGCGGCTACGACCTTGCCTGCCAGCGGCTTCTCTTTTGCTGTGTCGGGAATAATCAGACCTCCCGCGGTCTTCTCTTCTGCCGGATTAGGGAGTATCAGTACTCTGTCCGAAAGTGGTTTTACGTTCATGATTCGTTAAGTTTTTATGTTTCGTTAAAAATCAATTTTCCGTTTTCGATATTATCTCCGCGCAATAGATATGCCAAATGCCGAAAACCGTATTTTTCTGACAAACGCGCAGCAAACTTGTCAGTAAAATTGACAATTTGTCAGAAACATGATATATTTGCAGTAACATAATGTCATATTCGGGTCATGAACAGATTTCTATTTTCGGTCGTCGCACTCTGCGCCGTATGCTTCGCCGGCAGGTCGCAGACATTCGACTATTCGACAGTCGCGCCGCATCCGCGACTTATCCTGCGGGACAGCGACATAGAGGCGGTACGCGGACTTTGCAAGCGCGATTCGGCAGCGATGCGTCTGCACGAAACCATCGCCGACAAGGCTTACCGCTGTCTCAACGAAACGGCATCCGTCCGGCAGAAGCTGGGTCGGCGTCTGCTCCATGTCTCGCGAGCCGTACTCGAACGGGTGGCATACTGCTCCTACATGTATCTGATGACGGATGATGAGATATACGCCAGGCGCGCCGAGGAGGAGATGCTCGCGGCGGCGGCATTCGAAGACTGGAATCCGTCGCATTTTCTCGATGTCTGCGAAATGACGGCGGCACTGGCGATAGGCTATGACTGGCTTTACGGATTTCTGTCCGACGAAAGCCGCACGAAAATCGCCGATGCCATAATAAGGAAAGGACTTTTGGGTGCGGAGGACAACAAGCAGATGTGGTTCTACCGAGCGACCAGCAACTGGAATCAGGTGTGCAACGGAGGGCTCGTCATGGGTGCGCTCGCCGTATGGGAACGCCGTCCCGACCTGACGGAGTCGATAATAGAGAAGGCGTTGGCGACCAATCCGAGAGCGATGCGGAGTTATGCACCCGACGGCGTATATCCCGAAGGGTTCGGGTACTGGGCTTACGGGACGTGGTACGAAGTGTTGATGATAGAGTCGCTGCGGTCGGCTTTGGGCGGCAGTGCGGGTCTGGAACGGGCGGAGGGCTTTCTCGCGTCGGCGGATTTCATGAATTTCATGGTCGCTCCGTCGGGCGTATGCTACAACTTCTCCGACTCCCCCGCCGCTAATGCAATCAATCCGCTGCTCTACTGGTTCGCCGCCGAAACGGGTAACAGCACTCTTGTACGGCACGACAGGGAACGGACGGTAGCGAACGGAGAAAGGCTGCGAATCAAAAGTCCGCGGATGCTGCCGTTCGCGATGCTGTTCGCCTCGCGGTGCGACCTCGACAAGGCGGCTCCCGACAGCACCCGATTTTGGAGCGGACGCGGCGACATGCCGTTATTCATTTATCGCGACGGGGACACCTATCTCGCAGCGAAAGGCGGTTCGCCGAGCCACTCCCACGCCCACATGGACGGAGGGTCGTTCATCTACGAATGGGGCGGAATACGCTGGGCGGCAGACCTCGGCTCACAGAACTACTATTCGCTCGAAAGCAGGGGCGTAAAACTGTTCGCCAAAGGGCAGGACAGCCCTCGTTGGTCGGTATTCAGGCTGTCCAACGCATCGCACAACACACTGACGATAAACGACAAGTTGCATCGCTACGAGGGCAAGGCGGAGATGCTCGAAACGTACTCGGAGGAGGGTCGCCACGGTGCGCGGTTCGACCTCGCACCAATACTTTTCGACGTTGCGAAGGCGGAACGCACAATCACTATCGATGATGATGCGAAAGTTACGATAGAGGACGATATTGTCGCCGGCAACACGTCGTGCCATGTCAGATGGACGATGGTTACGGGCGCGAAACCACGCATAACAGACAGCCGGACGATAGAACTGGTGCAGAACGGTCGGAAACTGCTCGTTCGCGCATCGTCGCCGAAGCGAATCGAGGCATTCGTGATGCCGAACGACCCGCCGCACGACTACGACGCGCCAAATCCTAACACATGCCGCATAGGATTCCTGACCGACATCAGGCGCGGGAAACAGGCGGTGATAAAGGTGGAACTGGTGCCGGAGAGATAGCAATAACATTAAAGTCCTTAAAGACTTTAAGGACCTTAAAGAGATTAGGGCTGCACTTTACGGTGCAGCCCTAATCGTTACAGAAAAGTGCAGATGCTATTTCTCCTCCTCATAGCCGTCGGCTTTGGCACTCCACATCGTAAGCAGAGTCAGAGTACCGAGAATAGCCATTACGAAGATGGTGATATACGCCGCGTTCCAGCCGTAGTGCTGTGCCACGAAACCGAAGCCCACGCCGGAAACTATCGTACTTGCATAACCGAAGATGCCGAGGATACCGTTAGCCGTCGCAGCCGCCCTGTTGGTAGCCTGATTGGCTGCCGCGATACCTAACAGTGCCTGCGGACCGTAGATGAAGAATCCGATGAACGTGAACGGAATCAGCATCAGCCACCACGACGAACCGGCAGGGATAGCCCAGAACGCCGCGATAGACAGCATCGTTCCAATCATGCAGAACACACAAGTATGGTGAGCCTTGCTCTTGAAGATATGGTCGGTCGCCCAGCCGGCAACGACCATACCGATATTGCCGCCGACGAACTCGAACACGATGCAGAGCGTGGTAGCGACCGCAAGCGACAAGCCCTTCGATTCGGTAAGCAGCGTAGGTCCCCAGTCCAATGCGGCGAAACGCACCACATAGACGAAGAAATTGGTAACGGCGAGCGTCCAAATAAGGCGGTTGCCGAAGACCTTGCGGCGAACGAACGCCTTATATTCGGCACTCTCCTCCGGAGTCTGGACGATGACCTTCTTCTTGCCCACGACCTCCGGCAGACCTACATCCGACGGCGAGTCTTTGAGAATCAGGGCGAGTGCTATCGAGCCTACGAGAGCAATGGCGGCAGGGATGATGAAGCACCAACGCCAAGCATAGTAGTGTTGGGCGAACGTAAGCACTTTCGGGTCGGTGATGTCGAGATTGAGGTTAGCCGCGATATTGGCTACCACCTCGGCGTTCGCGCTCAAATCGACGCCCAGATGCGGCATGATATACCAGCCGCAAAGTCCGAATACCAGACCTGCGCCGATGGAGTGCGACATGTTCCATACGGACATCTTAGTCGCCAGTTCCTTCGGAGGAATCCACTGGGTGAGCGTCTTCGTGCAAGGAGGTACGCCCATGCCCTGCAAGTAGCCGTTGATAACCCAGATGATACCCATGAAATATACGAGAACGCTCGTGAACGTCAGTTCCACTCCGATATTGTTCGCCAGTGCGATAATCCAGCCCGCAATAGTGTCGCTGCAACCGAAGAGGATATTGACAACGGCGCAAAGGAACAGTCCGAGCGACATCACCTTGCGTGCGCTGTTGCGGTCGGTGATGATGCCGTTCACAAAACGCGAAAGACCGTAGATAACGCCGTTGAGCGTAAGGAACAGACCCAACTGCACCTTGGAGATGCCGAATTCCGCAGTCAGACCCGGCATGGCGACCGAAAAGTTCTTGCGGACAAAATAGAACAGCGCGTAACCTATCATCGTAACGACGATAGTGCGTATCTGCCAGTAGTTAAAGGATTTGGTTGTCTTCATGATTCACGATTTATTTTACTTCCCAAATACCGCCCTTGCCGAACAGACGCTCGACGAGTTCGGGCAGATAACCGCAGCGATAGATTACGTCGATATTGGCGTAACGGCTTCTCATGTAAGGAATATAGGAGAATGTCTTGCGCAGACGCTCGCGGGTTACGCCGATATGCTCCGGCTCGTAAGGCGCGCCGACGAGACGCAGATTCTCGTGTACCTCTGCAAACGGTATAATCTGTTTGCGGATAGCCTCCTTCAACTCCGACCACGACGATTTGAGCGCTTCGAGTTGTGCGCGCAACTCCTCTTTCGACACATATTTGTCCTTGGTCTCCTTCAAGGCGCGGGCGAGATGACCCGGTTTGCCCTCGAACACCTCGTGAATCTCCTTCTCCTGCTCTTCCCAACTCTTCCAAGCCTCAACGCACTTGTCCACATCGAGGTTGGCAAGGTCCTTTTCGAGCAGGAATTCAATCGAAGCGGTCGAAACCAGAGTGCCGATACCCACCTTGAATCCGTGCGAAACGTGTTTGCCCTCGAAACAGAGGTTCTCCATATCCCAGCAGTGCGAGAACTGGTGTTCAGTACCCGAAGCCGGACGGCTCGACTGCAAAGCCTGCATTGCGAAACCGCTCATGAGCAGACCCTCGGCGAGTTTCTCCGTCATCGCGACATCGCCCGCGTGAACCGCAGCCGGAGCGGAGAGAGCGTCGCGCAATCCGTCCTGAACCAAACCCCACGAGAACTTGTCGATTTTCTCGTTGCCGGTAACGTCGGCGAGCATCCAGTCGGCAGCCGCAGGAATCTTCGCAATAAGGTCGGCATAGCCCGAAGCAGCCAACTCCTTAGGAGCGGCGGCGGCGATAACCGGGTCCATCACGAAACCGTAAGGGGCTGAGCAACTGAACGTCTGCTTGTTGCCGTCCTTGGTAATGGATGCACCGAACGCGGTATAACCGTCCATCGAAGCGGCTGTACCCACGCACATATATTTGCGGTTAACGACGTGCGAAACATATTTGGTAAGGTCGTTGATAACGCCCGAGCCGACCGCAATGGCGCAAGCGTCGGTAGCCTCCAAACGCGCTTGGAGTTGCTCGACGAATTTCCACTCGGCATAGAGTTCGGGGTCGGTGAAGATGAACGGCTCGTCCTGCGGAACGCCAGCCGCTTCGAGCGAAGCGAATACCGCCTTGCCCGCAACTTCCCATGTATTGTTGTCGGCGATGATTATCGCCTTTTTATTAGGGAACAGTTTGAGGAACATCTCGGCGGTACGCGAAACTGTACCTTCGCCGATGATAAGGTCTTTGGTGTCGGTCGTGCGTTGGAGCGCACTTTCTACTTTGTTCATAAATTTCGGTTTTAAGTATATTGATTCTATTTCTTCTGTCCGTAATAGGCGTTCTTGCCGTGCTTGCGATTGTAGTGCTTCTCTATCAGATTGCGGTTCATCACGATAGACGGATTGAGGGCGACCGAAACCGAAGCCATCTTCGCCACCTCCTCCAATACGACCGCATTGTGCAGCGCATCGGCGGCATCTTTGCCCCAAGCGAACGGTCCGTGGTGATTCACCAGAACCGCAGGCGTGTGCATCGGATTGATGTCGCGGAAGCACTCGGCGATAACGTCGCCCGTCGAGGCTTCGTAACTATCCTCTATCTGCTGCTGCGTCATTTCGCCCGTACACGGGATGTCGCAATAGAAGTGGTCGGCATGAGTCGTCCCGATATTCGGAATCGGAAGTCCCGCCTGCGACCATGCCGTGGCGTAGGTCGAATGGGTATGCACCACGCCGCCGACCTCCGGAAAATTGCGGTATATGGCGACATGCGTAGGCGTATCGGACGACGGGCGGAGACTGCCCTCGACGACTTTTCCGTCCAAATCGACGACGACCATATCGTCGGCAGTCATTTCGTCGTATGAAACCCCGCTCGGTTTGATGACCACAAGTCCGCTTTCGCGGTCGATAGCCGACACGTTGCCCCAAGTTAAAATTACCAGATTGTGTCTGACCAAATCGAGGTTCGCCTTCAACACCTCCTCTTTCAGTTCGTCCAACATAAATCAAAAAGAAAAAAGGTTCATAACGGATTTTGCGAAACGATACGATGTCTGCACATCGGTATTTTTCGACTTACAAAGGTAATAATAAAAGTAGACAATGAAAAATTTAACGTACAAAAGATATGAAAACGACACAAAAACGCAACGAATAGATAACCGTTCGTTGCGCAAAAGGAAAGCGAAACACTCCGTATCGAAAATATCGGAGCAGTCTACCGTTTCTGTTCGAGATACTTTTTCATGCGGTCGGGGAAATCGGTCGAGATATAGGTTATGCCGTGTTTCACCGCCCAGTCGGCGACCTCCTCGTTCTCGACCATCCACAGCGTAGTGGCTATGCCGAGTTCGTTGGAGCGGCTGACGAGTTCGGGACGGTTCATAAATACGTTCAGGTTGTAGGACAGACCGCCGAAGCCCTCTTTTCGGGCGGCATCGGCATCGACCGAGGTCCACAGGTTGCTCGAAACGTAGACTACGCAGTTTTCGGGAGCGAGACGCACGAACTCGCGGCAGGCATGACGGCTGAACGAGATGAACTCCATCTGCTCCATCGTACCCGTTTCGCAGCAGAGAGCGACGATTTTTTCAGCCACCTCGGTTTCGATTGCGGGTGTGGCGTGCTTCTTCATTTCGAGAATCAGTTTGGTGTTCGGGTTCTTGCGTCCCTGTTCGAGCCACTGGCGCAGAGTTGGAATCCTGTGTCCGTTCTTCAACGTAACTTTCGAGATTTCCTTATAAGAACTCTTCTGGGCATCGAGTTCGTCGGTGATTTTCGGACCGTGGAATACGATTAATTCGCCGTCGGACGTCATGTTCACGTCGAACTCCACGCCGTATACGCCGAGTTTCTGGGCATTGGCAAGGCTCGACAGAGTATTCTCCTCGGAACCCGCGGTTTTGTAGAATCCGCGGTGAGCCACTATTTTCGGTTGGGCGTATGCCGACAGAGCGACGAACGACAACAAAACAAGCAATGATTTTTTCATTCGGTTAAAGGTTTTAAGGTTGTTTGCCGCAAAGATAAGAAAAAGGCACAAGAAACGCAACGAACAGACAATCATAGGTTACGAAAAAGGAAAGCAGTGGCGGAATTTCTCAAAAAATAAAGTCTTTAAGGACCTTAACGACCTTAAAGACTTTAATCACGACATACCGCCCTGCGCTACGACAATGCGATAAGCACGAGTATCTGCGCCGTAAAGATTCGCAGAAACATCGTAAGCGGATAGACCGAAGCGTATGCGACAGATGCGCGGTCGTCGGTAGCGACCGTATTGGCATAGGCGAGTGCCGGAGGGTCTGTCATACCGCCCGAAAGCAGTCCCATAATCGAGAAATAGTCTATGTGGCACAACTTGCGCGCGATGAAACCGACGATAAGCAGTGGAAGCATCGTTATGATGACGCCGTAGAGTATCCACCAGTAACCGCCGCCGACAATCGAACTTACGAACGACTCGCCCGCACCGAGACCGACCGCCGCAAGGAACAGCGAGATGCCGATTTCGCGAATCATCATGTTGGCACTGTTGGTCGTAAAGGTTACGAGTTTGTATTGCGGACCGTAGCGGGCGACGAGAATCGCCACAATCAGCGGACCTCCCGCAAGACCGAGTTTGACAGGTTGCGGCACACCGGGGAACATAATCGGAATCGAGCCGAGCAGCACGCCGAGGAAGATTCCGACGAATATCGGGAACAGATTCGGGTGGTCGAGACGCTTCACCGAATTGCCGAGGATGGCTGCCACCTGGTCGAGGTCGCTGTTGCGACCTACGACGACTACCACGTCGCCCATTTGCAGGCGCAGTTCGTAGGATGCCACGAGTTCGATACCGGCACGCACGACACGGGTAATGGTTACGTTGTAGTTCTCGCGAATATGCAGGTCGCCGATATGCTTGCCGTTGAGTTGCGGTTTGGTAACCAGAATGCGGCGTTTTTCGAGACTGGACGACGACGAGTGCCACTGTTTGTCGTCCACGGCAACCTTCTCGCCGACAAGCGACTGTACGAGTTCGACATCCTGGCTGCTCACGACGATGCGCAGTATGTCGTTTTCGTGAAGAACGGTTTCGCCCGATGCTATTTTCTGCTTCATGTCCCCGCACATCATTCGCGCCACCACGAATTTGCTGCGGGCGATACGACCCACGTCCGCCACCGTCTTGCCGATAACAGCCTTGTTGGTTACGCGGATATCGACACGTACCGTACGCGGTGCGCTGTCCTTGTCGGTATTCTCCGCCTCCTTCTCTATCTTGATGCGGAATACGGCGCGGATGATGAGCATCGAAACGATGATGCCGATGACACCCAACGGATAAGCCACGGCATATGCCGATGCAAGAGTATTGTCGTTATATCCGGCGACATCGGATATGGTCTGTTGCGCCGCACCGAGACCCGGGGTGTTGGTTACCGCTCCCGACAGGACGCCGACCATCGTAGTGAGTTCTTCGCCCGTAACGACATGTATCGCATAGCAGATAACGCAGCCCAGCAGGATTATCGTAGCCGCAAGCAGATTCAGGAGCAATCCGCCCTCTTTCAGCGAGGAGAAGAAACCCGGTCCGACCTGCAAACCGATGGAATAGACGAACAGAATCAGTCCGAACTCCTTGACGAAATGACAGATTCGGGGGTCGATGCCCATTCCGAAATGCGACAAAAGAATACCTACGAACAGCACCCATGTAACGCCAAGCGATATGGAACCGAACTTGATGCGGTTCAACAGCAGACCGAGCGCGATGGTCAGAGCGACAATCAGCACCGAATTGGCGATACTGTTCGAGAAAAACAAATCAATAAACCACTGCATATAGAAACATTTATTTAACCCAACGGGAATAGTGCTTCGGCGGTGATGCCGAATTGCGATGCAAAGATATTAAAAAAGGTAACTATATACAACTTTCCACCGAATCAAGTTATCACATGTATTCAAATAACCGACTGTTGTGGTTCTCGCGGCAAAGCCGCGTACACAGATGTTACCCACCCCCTAAATCCCCCGCCTGTGCGGGGGACTTTGGTCGGAACCCGCAAGGACATACGGTTTTGGAATCAGGAGATTGTTTTTAGGGCAAATTGGAGCGAAGGGAGGGTAAAGTCTTTAAGGTCGCGCGGACTTTGTCCGCTTTAAGGACTTTAAGGACCTTAAAGTCCTTAATGAGACAATCGGGGAACCGGCATCAATAATCCGTCGAAAGCGATTCGAGCCACTCCAAGGTTTCGACAGACAGCGTATCGGTACGCTCCGACCACGCCTTGCGGCGAATCAGACGCTCCTTGCGGCGGTCGAGTGCATCGTTAATCGGGAAAGTCGGTTTTTCGAGAGCCTCCTTCACTTCGCGCAGCGACTCGCGGATTTTGCGTTTGAACACATCCTCTTTCGTCGGACGGCGGTCCTTCTCCCACGAGAAGCCCTGCAAGAAGAGCGGCTGGCTCTCGGGAATCTTGTCCATAGGATAGAATATGTACGTAGGATTGCCGCGATAGGTGATGCCGACTATACGGCGGTCTTCGATATACGACGTCATGTCGGCACTCTCGATATACGCCATCATCGTTATCTCCGGCGGGTTGTTCTCCTCCATATAGTATATGGTCTGGACGTTGCCGTTCACGTCGTTGCGGTAAATCTGGTTGTCGCGGAAATGCGCGCTCATCTCCTTGCCGGCAACCTGATTGTAGTGCAGGGTATCGATTTCGGCGACCGTCAGAGGCTTGCCCTCGAAGTCAGCCCGCACGACCTGCTGGTTCTGCGTGATAACGTGCATTATTTCGGAAGTGATTTGGTTGTTGTCGTTCCAAAGCACCGGAGATATGTACATGTGTATTACCGAATCGACGGTAGAGAATGTCAGCGAGTCGCACACCGACTGGAAATCGGAGCGGAACATGCGCACGTTGCGGTAGCCGAGCAACAGACGGTAGGTGGAATCCACCGCCAAAGTATCGGCGGCGAGAGAATCCGCCTCAATCTTCGGGAAATATATCGCAAGCAGCGAGTCGAGCATACGGTTCACCGACGAATCCTGCTGCATGAGTTCGGCTGCGAACATCGAATCTATGCCTGCCATGACCGTCGAATCGGCAGGAGCGACCTTTATACCCTTTTTCGCCATTTTAGCCAGCGACTTGCGCAGGCGTTCGTCAGCCCTCAACTGCGCTTTTGCCCTGCGTGCCGAATCGGCAGCCTCCATGCGACGCAGTTGCGCTGTACGTTTCGCCTGACGGCGGTCGGCTATCTCGTCGAGTTTCTTGCGCAACGCCTCCGCCTTTATCTTCTTCTGCTCCGCGCGCTCCTTTTTCGCCTGCTCTTTCAGCAATGCGCGCCGCTGCTCCTTCGTCAGAGTATCCGCCGCAGCAACTGCAAGGGAATCGGTCTTCAACGAATCCGCCCGCAAAGTATCGGCAGGCAGAGAATCAGTAACAGCAGCAGGCGAATCCGCAGCATCGGTTTTCGCGACGGAATCGGATTTCGCATCCTCCTTATGTTCGCCGCTGCGACCTCGGCGGGCATCAACCCCGCGACGTGCCGCATCGGACGCCTTGTCCGCCTTGCGGCGCAAATCGTCGGACGGACCTGCGTTCTCCTTTCTGCCGTCCGTTCCGGCGGCACCGCTATCCGCAGTACGCGCTGCCGTCTGCTGTCCGGCAGTCGGAGCAGTCGTATGCTCATTCGGCTTCGCCTCTTCCTCCGCCGCAGCGCGTTCGGCAGCCTCTTTCGCTTCGGCTTCCGCCTTTTCGCGCTCCAAGCGTTCACGCACTGGGTCTTTCGTATAGAGGAACATCGAATCGGAACGCATGAACACGGAGTCGCCCTGGCTCAAATCGTAACTTATCACCGACGGGTCTTTCGTCAGGAACACGTCGCCGGGTTCTTTCCAGTATTCGCCCCAGTCGCCGAACGCCATCATCTTCTGCGTGCGGTCGTCGAGTTGGATATTGCGTTTCAATCTCACGTAACCGTCATTGCGATAGTAGTCGAGCGTATCGCTCCACAACTCCTGTTCATCGGTAAGCACATAGCCGTTGAGCGTCAATGAGTAGCGTTGGCTGTCGCGGTCGAACGAACCGCGGTCGGCATAGAGATACTCCTTTTCGCCCTCGTTCCAGATATTAGTATTCTCGAAGAACTGTGCACGGTTGGTCTCGACATTGTAAATGACGGAATCGCCCGTCATTTCGTATGTATCGTTGCGCATCTGCACATTTTCGACACAAATAATGTCTTTCGGGTCGGAGTAGTAGTATCCGCGTTCGGATTCGAGCAGATTGTCTTCATCCATGACCACTCCGCCGCCGTAATACTCGCCGATATTGGTTGCGGTGTTGAACTTGAAATTGTAGGTATAGAGCGTAGCCCCGCGGTCCACCACCTTCACTATCTCGGAATATACGCGGGCTTCGTCCCTTTCGCGGTCGTAGTCGGCGCGGTCGCCGTAGATGTAGGTCGTACCCTTGTTTATCAGCACGTTGCCGAAGCACTCCAATCTGGCATCCGAATGCCGCACGGCACTGTCGCACGTGATGACCGCTCCGTTATGATGCGCGGCGACGTTGCCGACGAGAATCTGCAACGTTACGCCAGATATTTCGCGCTGGAAGCCGTCGTCCGATTTCAGGTCTATCATCCGACCTCCGTCGTCCGACGTTTCGCCCGATTGTCCTACCGGCTTCGGAGGCTGCTGCAAAGCGGGCGCAGTGCTGCCGCCCGCAAAGACGAAACCCGCCAATACGAACAGCGAAACCGCAATTGCAACTACCCTTCTGCGCACGACTTACGAATTTGAATATGTTACTTTTCAACCCACTTTCTGTTCTCGAACTCGCCGTCGCGGAATTCGGGAGCGATATAGACGTACATTGCATCGATTTTGCGGTCGAGCCAATCCTTGAAAGCCTTCTGCTGCTTGTCGGACAGTGCCATCTGCTCCAACCGCAGATAGTCTTCGTCGAGCGACGCGGCGTGAGCCGGTATGATTTCGACGAGTTTCACGATTTTGCACAGGTCGTTGCCCATCAGGTCGGATGTGCGGTAGGCAGGCGAAATCTCGCCCACTTTCAGTCGGCGTATGGCATTGTAGTCGTCGATGCTCTTTCCGCCGCCGATACCGAAATCCTCTTTGAGGAATTTGGTCGCCGTGAGTTTTGCATCGAACGCCGAATAGCGTTCCAACAAGTCGTGGTTGGACACGATGCCGCCGTTCATCTTGGAATACTTGTCATCGGAGAACTGCGCCGCAGCCTTCTCGAACGAAATCGAATCGGCGCGGATGACACCGGCTATGCTGTCGAGTTTGAGCAGCGGAGCGGTAATCTCCTCGGTAGAATAGGTAGGACGCAGCAGAATATGGCGGCAATGGTACATCTGCCCCTTCTTGTCGATAAGTTGGATAAGGTGGAATCCGAACTCCGTCTCCACGACCTCCGACACCTGCCCAGGCTTCAACTCTTCGAGCGCATCGGCGAACGGTTTCACGAAACCTGCCGCCTGCATCGGTTCGAGTTCGCCGCCGCGGATAGCCGAAGGGTCTACCGAATACATGCGGGCGAGGACGGAGAATTTGGTTTTGCCCGTTACGATGCGTTCGCGCATGTCGAGCAGACGCTCGCGGGTACGACGCTTGGCGGCATCGATTCCATCGGGGAACTTGGTGATATGGGCATAAACATACTGTTCGGCGATAATCGGAAGGCTGTCCTTGTCGATATTGCGATAGTAGCGTTCCACTTCGCCCGGCACGACGGTTATCTTGCTGACGACCTCGTTCTGCATGGCTGCGGCATACGACTGCTCTTCGAAACGGCGGCGCAGAAGTTCGCGGATATGGTAAATCGCCATGTGGTTCTTCTTTTCGAGAGCGGTAATCGAACCCGCATCCTCGATAAGTGCCTGTATCTGCGACTCTACGCGTTGGAGGACATCGCCGTTGTTTATCGACACGGAGTCGATAAGAGCCTGATTGTAGAGCAGTTTCTGCATGAGCAGATGTTCGAGAGCCTCGTTTTTCGGGTCGCGGTCGGACGTATAGCCCTCCGACCTGCGCTGCTCGACCAACTGACCGGCGAGTTGCTCCACGTCGGAGTACGTAATCGACGAATTGCCGACCACGGCAACCACCTTGTCCAACATCACGAAACGTTTCTGCGCATACGTTCCGCAGACCGCCGCGCACACGAGCATCGCTATCAATAAACTCTTCTTCATTCGAATATATACGGTTTTAATACAATTTCAACATTATGTTTCGGGCTGCTGTCCGCCCTTCTCCTCGCAGAAGATGCGGGCATTGCCGTTTTCGAGCGCACTGCGCATTATGTTCTCCTCGCGGGCATGGAGCACCTCGCCCTGACGCTGGTTGATAAGTATGCGCCGGATATTCTCCTTCGCCATGAAAAGCGGCATCATGTCGCCCTCGACGAGCGCATCGGTTATCTGGAAGCAGTAGTACGTGCGGTCGTGGTGAATCTGCTGCACGCCGCGCTTGGACAGATAGGAGTCGTAACTCATCGAGCGCAGCACCGGCAGATTGCTGAGGAATTCGGTGAAATCGACCCATTCGCCGAACGTCGTCAGGCGCATGTTGTTCTTGCGGCACAACTCCTCGAAATCCCTGCTCTCCTCCTTCTTCGGCGAAGCCATAAGCCGCAGCAGATGTTCGCGGCGGCGATAGTTCTCGCCGACAGCCACGATACGCCCCTTGACAATCGATTTCGTAAGCCGGAAATCGCCGCGATGGCTGTCGTAATAAGCCTCTATCTCCTCGTCGGTTACGTCGTTGTGCATCTCCGTGTCGAGATAGTACTGCTCGATTTTGCGGATAAGCAGCGACTGGCGGTAGTCGTCCACCATGCGGTCGATATCGGCAGCCGACGACGAGAACATCAGTTCAGCCTCCTGCAACTTCAACTGCTTGATTATCCACTTTTCGACATACGCATCCACGTAGTCGGCACTGTCCGCACCCGTAAGCCCTTTCGGCAGCACGGCATTTATATCGGAGGTCGAAAGTTGCTTCTTGCCGACACGCGCCAGCACTTCGTCGCCGGAGAAAATGGCGGACGAATTGCGGCAGGAGACTGCGCAAAGCGATAAAATCGCGACCGTTATACCAATTACAAATTTCATATACAACTTGCAAAGATAAGATTTTTACCGGAATAAAACGCATTACGGCGTAATAATATTGCCACACGCGCTCAAATATATATGCAAATGCAATCAGACTATATGTTTGCAAAGAGTGTTCCCGCGATTTCCGCACACTGCCGATGCGCATGGCTGCGTCCCGCCTACCGCCGGAAAACCTTGCGCCAAGCCTCAACGGAGAAAAGCAGGAATATAAGGACGGAGATGCCGTACACGGCGTGGTAGACGCTGCCGCCGCCGAGAATATCGCCCAACGGCACATCGTCCAGACCGAAACATATCAGAGCGAACGCAAAAGCGTTGTTTATCGAATGGAGGATTATCGTCGAGAAGAGCGAATGCGTCCTTATGTAAATCGTGCCGAAAATTCCGCCGACGACGAATCCCGCCAACGCTGTGGACGGCTCGACATGCACCAGTCCGAAAAAGAGAGCCGAAATCAGTACCGCAACGGCATCGCCCCAGCGGCGGCGCACGGTTTCGAGAACGAGCCCGCGGCAGAGTATCTCCTCAAAGACCGGCGCGAGAACCACGGCGGTAACGCAAGCCCAGAAGCCGCGTCCGACGCCCGCATTTTCAATGCTCGGCAGCATCGCCATAAGCGGTTCGAGAACGATTTGGGCGGCAATCACCCAAACGGTACCCGAAAGAATTATGTTGGGATTGAATCCCGCCGCAGAAAACCCCGCAAAAGACCGTCTGCCGCCGCGAAAACGGATATAAAGGTATATCGCCAGCAGCGAAACCGTCATGGAAACGGGATAGAGAACCGCCATTCCCTCGCCGCGAAGAATCTGCGCCCGCATATAGGATTCGATATCCTCGACCTGCAAGTCCGAAATTTCGGGAAGATGCAGTCCGCACAACGACAGCAGAACCGCCGTCAAAGTCTGCGTCACGAAAAACAGAACCATGATGACGAGAATGTCGCCGACGGCGGGAAACGCCTTGCGCCGCGGCTTCTCCGCCGACGGCGACACATTCTGCGCGGGCTCCTGCGCCGCATCTTCTGCCGTAAAATTCCCGTTATTTACAGTCATGATTCTTTCGGTTTCGAGCGTCAAAGATAATCAATTCGCGGCAAATATCTGCGATTCCGCCGTTTTATCCCGAAATTTCGCGGCAAAATCGCCGCCGAGATGCCCACCGACGCCGTTTAATTCAAAGTCATCGAAACTTTTCCGCCGAATGTTTTGCCGCTTTACGGAAAAAGCCATACATTTGTATCATTTATGATACTATAATAAATCTTTTCACTATGAATAAATTCTATCCCCTACCGTATCTTGCGCCGCAGGTACGGGCAATCGCGCTTTCAACGGAGCGGGGCTTTGCGGCGAGTCTCGAAGACCCGGTAACCGACCCCGAAATCGAATGGTAAATTAAAATCACTATAAAATTATGAAAAAACTACTACTGTTTACACGACCGAGGATGTCGCACAAATCGTCGTCCCCGATTGTCTGCAAGTAAGCATCGCCGACGAGGAGTCGCGAATGCAACTCTCCAACGAAAAGACCGTCTGGACGGCGGGCGACAAGGTGTCGGTATTCTACAAGTCCGACGCAAACCAGTGCTGGAAATTCAACGGCAAGACGGGAGACCGTTCGGGTACGCTGTCGTGTGTAAGTCAGGGGACGGCGACCACCAAAATGGAAAAGGTCGTTATCGTCTACCCTTACAGCGAATCCTATATGATTACGCCGTCGTCGGGCAATATCGAGGCGAAACTGCCTGCCGTACAGAAATACCAGCAAGGGAGTTACGGTTTGGAGTCGAGTCCGATGATTTCGTCTGGATACTATACGCAGTTTGCGTTGAAGAACGTCTGCGGCTGGCTCAAATTGCAGTTGTCGGGTACGGGAACGATTACCAAAATCACTCTCAAAGGCAACAACGACGAGCAACTCGCGGGCGATATGTACATCAATGCCGAGGATGCGACCGTTACGCTCGCATCGGCATCGGTAGACAACGACGATAATCAGGAGACGGGCGGCACGCTCGTATTCGAGGACAGCATCGTCAAGGAGGTGGAACTCGACTGCGACGGCGGTGTGGATTTGAGCGGCGCGACCGTTACGCCGTTCTATATCGCGCTGCCGCCTACCGTTTTCGAGCAGGGCTTCACGGCAACGCTGCATTTCGACAACGGAATGCAGAAAGAGATTTCGACATCGAAAAAAGTCGAGATTACGCGTAACCATATCGTGCCGATGGAAGAAACGGATGCGACTACGGTACCGACCAATCAAATTTGGTATACATCAAGCGACGGCGAGATTATAACGAGAGCATATAGTAATTTCGGAGCAAAATTAGTTTCCAATACATACGAAAACGGAAAAGGTGTGCTTACTTTCGACGGAGAGATTACAACGATACCTATGAATGCATTCCACGGTTGCTATCAATTGACAAGCATTGCAATTCC
>QWCY01002391.1_pt1 | contig 24435 bp, 23 predicted proteins | sample 1972631 | NCBI WGS metagenome assembly QWCY01 (sample SAMN09866696, study PRJNA288562) | Human gut metagenome isolate pre1_stool, whole genome shotgun sequencing... | isolation source: gut | host: Homo sapiens | place: USA: California
GATGAAACTTATGAAAATTATTAATGACCTAGCTGATGGAGCTGTAAAAAATAATAAGAAAGACAGTTTTGCTATTAAAATTTCCATACTTTTAGCAGTAATGTTATTAGGAACTGTAATTTTTATCTTCAACTCGTTAAAAACTGACAAGTATGAGTATGTAAAGAAAACTTTTGGAGATTATCATGTGAATATAAGTGGAATTGACCAAGGTTTTTATGATAAATTAAAAAACGATAAAGATATAGAAAAAGTTTCTTTCAATAAAGTAATAAAAACAGACTTAAATGCAGTTATATATGAAAATGGAGATCCTGCAAGCCTTTTACGTTATGATATTAAGGAAGGAAAAAAGCCAGAAAAAGCAAATGAACTTTTAGTTCCAGAGATATTTTTGATAAAAAATAAAGAATATGATTTGGGTTCTGAAATAACTGTTCGTGATAAAACTTATAAAATAGTTGGTACTTATGAAGATTTTAGCTATTCATTTGAAGAGGCTATGCTTGTAGGTTTATCTAAAAGTGATGATAAAAAAGTCTTGTTTGAAAAAAATGTTGGTACCGAAGCAGAAATTTGGTATAAAAATATAAGAGATACCTATACAAAGACTAGGGAAATTTTATCAGAAATGAATATTGATGAGAACCATGCCCTAGATATTGGTAGAGTATTTTATAATAAAGATATCTTAGAATATAAAATGGTCTATCCAAAAGGAATCATTCCACCAAAAAGTGTTGTAAACTCAGCTTTAGAACAATATGGAGCAGCTTTCTTTCTTTGCCTACTTTTTGCTTTTATCATTTATGGGGCTTTTAATGTATGGAACAATAGGGATCTAAAGGAAATTGCTCTATTAAAAAGCACTGGGATGACAGATAAGCAGGTAAAGCAATTAATTCGAAAGAAAGCATTTAAACTTTCAACCTTACCAATAGCCTTGGGAACAATCTTATCTTTGGCTTCTGCAAATCTGCTCTTATATTTGATGTGGCTTAATAATACAAAATCTTATCAAAACATATCAAATATTTTAGGTCAAAGTGTAAAATCTATGGATTTCCATTTCATATTTCCAAGCCCTATATCTATTTTAATAATTGTTTTGTTATCCTTGATAATGGTGTATTTTTCAGCATTGATCCCTGCCAAGAAAAGTGCGAAGATAAATGTTATCGAAGGTTTAAATGGGATTACAGAAAAAAATATTAAATTAGGAAAATCAAAAATAAATGGACCAATAGAAAAGACTTTAGCAAAAGATTATTACAGGTCTTATCAATCAACCTATCGAATTATTGTAATTTCCATGGCTCTGTCTGCCTTGGTACTGACTAATGTTTTAGTAAGTCGGGCATATGGAAGTTTAGAGGAAAAATATAATAACTACCAAAGTCCTTACAATTTTGACTCTAGTATTTATATAGGTGATTTTTTGGATAAAAACTTTGTTCATGATATAGAAGAAGTTGAAGGCATAGACCAATTGCATGTATACCAAAGAGTTGATACAAAATTTTACCTTGGTGATAATAAGGACTTTATTTCTAAGGATTTAAATGAAGCTTTAAATAGCGGTAAAATACCGGAAGATAAATTATATTCCAATATATATGCCTTAACAGATGAGGATTTCGAAAAACTTTTAAAAGAAAATAATATTTCGGATGCAAAGTATTTACTACTAAATAAAATTCCAAAAGATAGTGGAAGTCCTTATTCTTTTAATGAATATATAAAAATTTCTGATAAGGATACAGGAAAAGTAACTTTAAAATATAATGCAAATGGTAAGTCCATGCCTATAAAAATAGATTCAAGTATCGATGAAATGCCTTATAATCTAGAAGCTTATAATGACAATCAAATATCTATCTTTACAAGTGAAAGTTCTATGAAAAAATTTATTGATGAATATGGAATAGATGAAGGCAACCCAGTTTATTACTACTTTGTAAAAATCAAAGCCGATAATAATAAAGAAAAAGTATTTGAAGATGCGGAAAAAGTAATTTCGACCTATGTTCCAAAATCTGACCATGGAACTTCCACAGAAATTCTAAAAGCGGCTATGGATAAAGAAGTAATAAGGAATGAAAGACTTCTAAATCTAGCTATCCAAATCATTCTTATAACCATCGCTCTGTCCAATGCCTATAATAGCTTTAAGGGAAATCTACGAGCGAGATCAAATGACTTTAAACTTCTATCAACTACTGGCATGACAGAAAAACAAATGGAAAAGATGGTCTTCGGAGAGGGGAAAATATTGTTTAAAAATATTTTCTTAGCCTATATCTTTATGTTCATTATTGGAATTGCATTGAGAGCCTATAGAAGCAACTATGAATTAGTATTTGCGATAAAAGGTCTGATAACAAATATGAATTATATCCCTCTAATAGTAGTATTTGTATTTATGATTGCAGGAGTTTTATTTGCAATAAAAAGTGGTCTTAAAACAATAAACGAAAACTCAGATAATACTTTCAAGAGTATATAAGAAAAAGGCTGTGAGCATTTAAATCACAGCCTTTTATCTATGCCACCTAAAGACTTTATGAACTAGTTTTTCTAGAATCCCTAATTCAATGAACCCTTGAGCTTGCTCTGAAAAATCTGTTTGTGCAGGTTCATTGACAAGGGCAATTGTTTTGTGACGATAAATGAAAACACTTTTCGATGTGTAATACACTTTTCGTTATAAGAACAAAACAATAATAACATTAATACAAAATTAACAAAGATAAAATTAATAATTAACAAGTTGATTATATAATAAAAATATTGCTTCAAAAACTATTTACATAAAAAATATTGGTGCTATAATATCAAAAAAGGAGATTGATCAAATGAAAATAAAAGAATTTTTACACAAGAAAAACGTGCTCGTGTCCTACAAGGTCTACCTTATTGACGTACTTGGCAACATGGCGATGGGTCTCTTCGCATCGCTACTTATCGGTACTATACTAAACACGATCGGCACTCATACTGGATTAAAATTTTTATCTGAAGAGCTTTGGCCACTTTGCAAAGACATGACTGGCCCAGCCATTGCCGCGGCGATAGGGGTCGCACTAAAGGCACCAAACCTAGTTATGCTCTCATCGCTTGCTGTGGGTTACATAGGTAACGCGCTTGGCGGACCAGTTGGCTGCCTTATCGCATCAGTCGTTGCGATTGAGCTTGGCAAACTTATTTCTAAGGAAACCATGATAGACATCATCGCAACACCACTAACTGTAATACTTTCAGGCTTTGCCATCGCAAAATTCGTCGGCCCGTCCATAAACATGATGATGGTGGGACTAGGCGATATAATCATTGAAGCGACTAAGCTAAGACCATTCTTCATGGGTATCATAGTTTCTTTGATAGTCGGTATGGTTTTGACGCTCCCAATATCGTCGGCGGCTCTTTGCATGATGCTTGGATTAAGTGACCTCGCTGCAGGTGCTGCAACTGCTGGCTGCTGCGCGCAAATGGTGGGTTTCGCCGTGATCAGTTTTAAGGTAAATCGCTTCGACGGCCTTCTTGCTCAAGGACTCGGCACTAGCATGCTACAAATACCAAACATAGTAAAGAACTGGAAGATATGGCTTGCGCCATCACTTGCATCGATGATAACTGGACCAATCGCGACTTGTGTATTTCAATTAAAAAATACACCGCTAGGAGCTGGCATGGGAACGAGTGGATTGGTTGGAATATTGGAGACATTCAACGCAATGCAAGGTGCAGATATTACCATGACAATGATTGGAGTTCTTTTGACATATATAATATTACCAGCAGTTTTATCATTAGCATTTCATAATTTATTTAAAAGCGTGGGCTGGGTGAGTGACGACGATCTATTACTTTCGCGTTAAATTATTTTTTATTCCAATTAGACATATTTAAAGACTATACTATAAAATGTGTAGTCTTTTTATTCATAATGGGTAAAAATATTGTGTAAAAAAATTTATTGAAAAGGAGATAGATTGCAATGGCATGTACAACTGTATTAATAGGTAAAAATGCGAGCTACGACGGCTCAACTATAGTCGCAAGAAATGAGGACTCACCATCTGGCATCTTCTGCGCAAAAAGATTCGCGGTGATGAAGGCAAAGGACCAACCACGCAAATACAAAGCAGTTATTTCAAAGGTTGAGATCGATTTACCAGACGATCCGATGGACTACACTTATTCACCAAGCTCTGACACAAAAGAGGGCATTTGGGGCGCTTATGGCGTTAACGCTAAAAACGTTACCATGAACGCGACTGAAACACTTACTACAAATGAGTTAGTTATGGGCGCTGATCCACTTGTTGAGTACCATAAAGATGAGGATGGAACTGAGCATTTTGGAGGTATAGGCGAAGAAGACCTAGTTACTATCACACTTCCATACATTAAGAGCGCTAAGGACGGCGTTAGAAGATTGGGCGCACTACTTGAAAAATACGGCACTTACGAGATGAATGGTATTGCCTTCCAAGACGAAAATGAAATTTGGTGGCTTGAAACAATTGGCGGCCATAACTGGATGGCAAAGAGGGTTCCAGACGATGCTTATGTAATTATGCCAAACCAATTAGGCATAGATGAATTCGATTTTGACGACGCTTATGGCGATGAAAAAGAATATATGTGCTCAAAATCATTAAAGGATTTAGTTAAAAAAGCACATCTAGATAAGAGAATGAGTGAAGAAGAGGTATTTAACCCTAGAGATGCCTTTGGTTCACACGACGACTCGGACCACACATACAACACACCAAGAGCCTGGGTTTTACTACGCTACTTCAATCCAAAAACATTCTTCTGGGATGGCTATGACGCAGATTTCAGACCAACAGACGACAATTTACCATGGGCACTAGTACCAGAAAAGAAAATTACAGTGGAAGAAGTTAAATGGGCACTATCCAACCATTATCAAGGTACACCTTATGACCCATACGCAAAGCATAAAGACGAGATGAAGGCAGGCATATTCAGACCTATCGGTATAAATAGAAATAACGTTTTGGGCTTAACACAAGTCAGAGGCTACATGCCAGACGATTTGAAGGCGCTTCACTGGTTAGCACTTGGCTCCAACGTTTTCAACGCGATAGTACCATTCTACACAAGAGTTTCCAAAACTCCAGACTACGTTGGAAAGGCAGTAACTAAGCCAAGTACAGACAACTTCTACTGGATAAACAGGATTATAGGCGCGCTTGCCGATGCGCACTTCGCTGAAAACGCTTCAAACGTTGAGCGTTACCAAGCTAGAATCAATAATAAGATGAATGAATATATCAATAGATTTGACGGCGAATACGCTAAGGCAAAGGATAAAGAGGCCTTCTTCGAAAAAGCAAACCAAGAAATATCAGACTTTGTAGAGAAAGAAACATTGGATTATTTGGATAAAGTTCTTTATACAAGCTCCTGTCTAATGAGGAATGGTTTTTCACGCAGCGATGCCTAGTTCTTATCAAAATTGCGACTAAGGCTTGTTTCGCTCGTTTGTGCCTTGCGGAGTGCGTTTAGCACACCTCAGGCACTCACTCACTGTACTTCGCCTTATTCATCATAGCGCAAAGGTTCACGTCCGTTTATGGACGGGGTTCTTCTTTTGCCAACAGAACTAGAATTGCGGTGACTTCGTCCCATGCATCAAATTTTCCGCGTGGCGTAAAGGTTCACGTCCGTTTGTGGACGGGGTTCTTCAATTTACTCTTCGTACGAGAGCGATTAAGAATGACAATTAAAGTATAATAATATCTAGCGCAATATACTTTGGAGGTATTTATGAATAAAAAGGATAAAAGAGTATCTCATGATAATAAGAAAAAAACTAAAACAAAAATAGAAGTACCTAATAAAGAGACTTTAGAAGCGATTGAAGAGGGAAGACGCATGGCACTCGATCCAAATGTTCCTTCGTATGATAATATTGAAGATTTAAGAAAAGCACTAGATGTATAAAATGAAAGCTGTGAGAAATTTCTCACAGCTTTTATTTTTTATAGCATGTTTATTGTTTATTGATTAGCCTCGTTTGATCTTATATTCATTTCTTTTTAATAAATATTTCTTTATTCACTAGCCTTTTATCTATATACTCTAGATCATAAATTGACCATGGGACTTCGCAAATCGAATGCGAACTAAGCTTTGAAGATCACTTTCATAGTAGTTCCTTTATTTACTTCCGAGTCAACATCAATCAATCCACCCATATCCTCAACTATATGCTTAACTATGGATAGACCAAGGCCTGTCGAGTTTGTATTTCTATTTCTTCCCTTGTCGACCATGTAGAAGCGCTCGAATATACGAGGGATTTCATCTTTCTCAAGACCGATGCCTGTGTCTGAAATTTTGCTTATGATATTGTCCCCGCGTTTTTCGACGGAGATTGTAAGCTTGCCGCCATCTTTATTGTACTTGATAGCGTTTGAGATTAGGTTTCTATAAAGCTCCGAAAGCATGCCAAGTGGCACGTTTTTCTTAAGTCCTTCTTCAATGTGGCTTTCGACTGTTAAATTTTTCGCGTCGATTTTGCCCTTATATAGCTTTAAGATATTCTCTATAGTCTCTTTAATCGAAACTTCTTCTTCGCTCTTTAGCTGTGGTTTTTCGTCTAGCTTCGATATCATGATGATGTTATCGATCAAGCGTAGCATTTGACCTGCTTCGTCAAAGATGATGCCGGAGAATTTTTTGATGTCCTCTTCCTTAACCATACCGTTTTTAATTAGCTCGGCGTAGCCAGATATCGATGTTAGTGGGCTCTTTAGCTCGTGCGAAACGTTCGCAGAGAACTCACGTCTTAGTTTTTCGGCCTTTTTCTCGTCGTTTACATCAAGAACTAGCATGATGATGCCGGTAAGGGCATTGCCATTCTCAATTGGTGAAAGATATATCTTTAGGTTGTCTTCGTCGACCATAATCTCAAAGCTCGATGACTTGTGCGTTTGAATTAAATCATTTAGTCTAGTCGATACCTCTTGGCCCCTTGTTAGTCTCACGACGTCCATGCCCGTATAATCAGTTTGCATATTTGACTTAAATAGCTTCTTCGACGCGTCGTTGAGCTGAACGACCTTTAAGTCAGTGTCTATAAGTACCAGGCCTTCGTTCATGTTCCTAAGTATCTCATTCACTGTTGATTCCTTAGTTTCAAGGCTTTCTATATAGCCTTTGATGTCTTTATTTTTTCTCTCTATAGTCCTTATGAATGGACTTAATTCGTCGTATACATCTATCTTAGCTGTATTGAAATCGTCTCTGTGTAAGTGTTCTGCAGCGTAATCGATAGGCAATAGCAGTTTGTCTACGAGTTTTTTGTTTATTAGTAAAAGCACTAGAATAAGTAGAATTGACATAAGTAGTATAAGTGGAACTACTTTCATAAATGAGCCAAGTATTGATTCTGTTTGCTTTGATAGCCTTATTACGTTACCGTCCGCCATGAGAGAAGCGTAGTAGTATGTGTCTTTATTAAGCGTATTGGATAGTCTCACGTCTTTGCCGATGTCACCATTTAGGGCTTCTTTAATCTCTTTTCTATCAGCATGGTTCTCCATAGTAGATGGGTCAGAGAAGTTGTCATAGATGACTGTACCACTTGGATCAACTACGGTAAAGCGAAGATTTACATCAAAGCGTCCCATTATCTCTAAGTCGTCCACATCTAGCATGGATGCTAGAGCAAGTTCGTCTTTTAAATCTTTTAACTCGTTCTTTCTAGTATTTTGGTAGAATATAGCTGTACTTATTGTAACGCTTAAGACTATTGCTAGAAAAAAGCAAATGGCGTAGGTGATGTTTAGTTTTTTCTTCACTTTTCGTCACCAACCTTATAGCCAAGGCTTCTGATAGTCTTGATAACGCCTTGATATGGCTCAATCTTCGACCTAATCGAAGCGATGTGAACGTCAACGGTTCTTGTCTCTCCTTCAAAATCGTAGCCCCAGATCTTCTCTATAATTCTGTCTCTTGTTAGGACGATGTTTGGGTTCGATAGTAAAAAGTATAAGAGCTCAAACTCTTTATAAGTAAGGGAGATGGGCTCGCCATCAACTGTTGCGGTTCTTTTGTCGTAGTCGAGTCTGATGCCGGCGTAATCAAGTACGTCGCCAGCGTTCACTTTGCTGCGTCTAAGAAGGGCTCTGACTCTTGCCAAGAGCTCAAGCACGCTAAATGGCTTTGTGATGTAGTCATCAGCGCCTCTATCGAGCCCCGTAATCTTGTCAAACTCAGTAGTCTTAGCTGTTAGCATAATTACGGGGATGTTCTTTAGTGCGGCATCCCTCTTCATTTGATCAAGTATTTCAAGTCCGCTTGTACCAGGCAGCATGATGTCGAGCATAACTAGCGTTGGCAGTTCTTTTTTAACTCTTGCGAAGAACTCATCAGCATTCTCAAAGCCTTCAGCCTTGTAATTTTCATTGTGCAGTGCATATAGAACTAAGTCCCTAATGCTCCTGTCGTCTTCAACTATATATATCATAGCTCCTCCTACTCATAGTGCTTAGAAGTGATTGAAAATACGCTCCAGTCCGCGATAGATTCTGCGTTGTCGCCGATTCTTTCGAAGTACTTCGCAATTTGTATGATGTCTATAAGCCTTAGAGCGTCATCTTTTTTATCGCCAATCTTCTCTACGACCTCACTCATTATGTGGCTGAATAAAGCGTCAATCTTGTCGTCGGAGGCGATGACCTTGTAGCTCTCTTCCAAATCGCCAGTTATAAAGGCGTCAATCGCGCTCTTTAACATCTTCTTAGTTGAAAGGCACATATCCAAAATCTCTTCAGTGAAGTCCTCGCCGATACTTACAAAATTAAGTAGGCCAGCGACTTCGATCACGTGTCCGCCGATCTTTTCAACGTTTCTGATGATGTTTAAAGTAGACGAAACAAACCTTAAATCCTTCGCAACCGGTTGTTGAGTCGACATGATCTTAAGACATAGAGTCTCGATGTTTCTGTTATACTCGCGAATTTCGTCCTCTTTGACGACAATTTCGTGAAGCTGATCTTTGATATCAGCATCCTCCACAGCAGTCTCTATAGTTACCTTCATGTCCATCAGCATCTTTTCAACGATAGCACTATATAAAATGATTTCATTCTTTAAATTTTCTAATTCATTAATGTATCTTGTTCTTACCATGATTATACCCCTTTTTTAACCGAATCTACCAGTGATATAGTCTTCAGTCTTTTTATTTTTTGGATTTTGGAAAATGGCGCTCGTTTGATCCGATTCAATGATTTCGCCTTCAAAGAAGAAGGAGCAGTAGTCCGATATACGAGCCGCTTGTTGCATGTTGTGCGTCACGATGACGATGGTGTAATGGTCCTTAAGTGATTCGCATAATTCTTCAATCTTCGATGTCGATATTGGGTCAAGAGCCGATGTTGGTTCGTCCATCAATAGAACTTCCGGTTCAACAGCTAGCGCCCTTGCTATGCAAAGCCTTTGTTGCTGTCCACCAGATATTTGAAGAGCGTTTCTCTTTAGTTTATCCTTTACTTCGTCCCAAAGAGCCGCACCTTGTAGTGACCTTTCTACTATGATGTCAAGGTCCTTTTTCTTTTTTATGCCGTGAACACGAGGACCATAAGCAATGTTATCGTAGATGGACATGCTAAATGGGTTTGGCTGCTGAAAAACCATGCCGACCCTCTTACGAAGCTCGTTCACATCAACTTTTGGAGCGTAGATGTCCTCGCCGTCTAAAGTGATTTCGCCAGTGATTTTTACACCATCGACAAGATCATTCATTCTATTTAAACTCTTTAATAGCGTTGACTTACCACAGCCAGATGGGCCAATGAAAGCCGTGATTTTGTTCTCAGGCATATCCATAGACACATTCTTTAGCGCCTGAAAATCACCATAAAAGAGGTCAACATTTTTAACTTCAATTTTATTCATTATTTCATAACCTTTCTTGATAATTTTGTTGAAAGCATATTGATAATTACGACCACAATCAGTAAAACAAAGGCAGTTGCAAAGCTTGCTTCAACGTGGAAGCCCTCGTCACTTAGTACGTACATGTGTAGGGCAAGCGTCCTTCCTGATTCGTTAAGCGCCTTTGGCATGGCAGTCGCAGTACCTAGAGTGTAGATAAATGCAGCAGTTTCGCCGACGATTCTACCTATTGAAAGTATGATACCTGCCAAAATTCCGTTCATAGCTGGAGGTAAAACTACTTTGAATATCGTCGATAGCTTTCCTGCGCCTAGACCAAAAGAGGCCTTTCTAAACGAGTCAGGTACAGCAAGTATCGCTTCTTCCGACGTTCTTATGATGATTGGCAAAACCATGATGATGGCGGTTAAGACGCACGCCATGATCGAGTATTGCATTTGAAGCTCATATACAAAGAAGATCATACCAAATAGGCCGTAGATGATAGACGGGATACCAGCCAGTGACTCGGTACCAAGTCTAATGATCTTTACGATTTTCGAGCCCTTCTTCGAGTATTCACTTAAGTAGATGGCGCTCGCAACACCTATAGGCACAGCTACGAGTAAAGTCAAGACGACAACTACAAGCGTTACGATCAAGCTTGGCAGCATCGATACGTTTTCTGTTGTGTACTTAGGCGCGAATAATGATAGCTTTAGGTTTGGTATACCATTGACCGAAATGTAAAGGATTATGAAGACAAGTGTAGCCAAAGTGAAGTAGGCAGCGACTTTGATCAGTATTTTCAAAAATTTACTCATAATTCTTTTCACTTCCTTTAATAAAGTAGAATATAGTGTTAATTATCAAAATGAAGATAAATAGGACCATGGCAGTCGCGACAAGTCCTTGTCTGTGCTTTGGTGTAGCGTATGCCATCTCTATAACTATATTTGTTGTAAGCGTTCTAACCCCTTGAGTAATGGAAGTTGGGATTCTAGGCTGATTACCTGCGATTAAGTAAACAGCCATAGTTTCACCTATCGCTCTACCTATGCCTAAGATGAAAGAGGAGATGATCCCGCTCTTTGCGGCAGGTACAACGACTTTAAATATACTTATTTCCTTACTTGCGCCGAGTGCTACTGAACCTTGGTAGAATGACTTTGGGACGGCTCTTAATGATGACTCGCAAATGGAGATTATAGTTGGAAGTATCATTATTCCTAAAAGCAGGGATGCCGTTATTATATTCATGCCGTCACCGCCAAACGCCTTTCTTACAAGAGGCACAATAACTACAAGGGCAAAGAAACCATATACAATTGAAGGGATGCCCGCCATTAGCTGAACGGCTGGCTCCAGTATTTTGTATGCTTTTTTATTGGCGTAGAATGCCATATATATGGCAGTCAAAAGTCCTATAGGCAGACCTATGATGATGGCGCCGAGCGTTGTATACACCGAGCCAACTACCATTGAAACGATACCATAAGACGCTGGAACGTTTCTAGGAGCCCATACTTTGCCAAATAAAAATGCTTTTAGTCCGTACTCTTTTACAAAGGGAATGCCTTCGGAGAAAATGAAGTAGCATATAAGTAAAAGAGCAAAGACAGATATTAGAGAGATGACAAAGAAGAAATACTTCATGAAATTCTCTTTAAAATTTTTATTCATAATTACTCCTTATAAAATTATGGAGGGCTCAAATCTGGCCCTCCTCAAGAAATTTTCTTTTAGTCTAAATTATTTAATATCTCCCCAAGTTTTTGTATCACCTACGAAGATGGCTTTGATTTGATCAAGACTTAAATCGTCACATGCATTGTCATTGTTAACTATAACAGCGATACCGTCTTTAGCGATAACTACATTTGTTAGTTCAGCCTTTTCTTCGTCAGATAGGTCTCTTGAAGCCATACCTAAATCAGCTGCACCTTCGATAGCTGCTTGGATACCAGCAGATGATCCTGTTGATTGAATTTCAATCTTAACGTCTGGATACATTTCCATATATTTTTCAGCAAACTTTTCCATAAGTGGAGTAACAGATGTTGAACCACCTACAACAAGCTTACCAGATTGAGAGTTTTGTTTGTATTCAGCAGCTGCAGTGTCAACTTGAACGTATTTGTTTTCAAGAACCATATCTTGACCTTCCTTAGACATCATAAAGTCGATGAAGTCCTTCTTAAGTCCGTCTGCTTCGCCCTTATAAACAATGTTGAATGGTCTTGCGATCTTGTATGAACCGTCAAGAACGTTATCAGCGCTAGCTTCTACGCCTTCAACCTTAACAGCCTTAACGCTATCGTTTAAAGAACCTAAAGAGATGTAACCGATGGCGTTCTTGTCACCGTTAACAGTCATTAGAACAGCGTTAGTAGATTTTTGAACAACAGCGTCAACAGTAGTTCTGTCAACCTTAGTGTCTCCGTCCTTTTCTTCGATACCAGTGATTTCGATGAAAGCTCCTCTAGTACCAGAACCGTCTTCTCTTGAGATTACAGTGATAGGTTCGTTAGAAGCTTCAGGTGCTTGTTCTTCAGTTTTTTCTTCAGTCTTTTCTTCTGTTTTTGTTTCAGTAGCTGTTTCAGCTGGTTTTTCTTCAGTTTTCTTGTCGTCTCCGTTAGAGCAAGCTACTAGTGATAATGCTAATACAAGTACTAGCAATAATGAAATTAATTTTTTTGTCATTTTTAAATAACACTCCTTTAAATTATTTTTACAAGTTGATTATAGTGGCCTTGTGTTAAGAATGTATATTAATTTTGTAAAGATTATGTAAAGTTTATTAAATATGCAGATTTTTTTACTTTTTTTACGCAAATAGCATTGTATTTGTAAAATATACTTTACAAACACATTTCACAAAAGTCGTTTCGCGTGTAAAACGTTTTTTTTACTAAGATCACCCAGCCTATATAAAAGAAAAGTTTTTGCGAAACTTTTCTTGCGATAAAAAATACTTACGTATTTTTTATCTAAAAGGAAGAGAAGTGTAAGTAAAAGAAAAAAGCATCTGCCCGTCATATGCCATCAGCCCAGCATATACCATCTGCCCGTCATATACCATCAGCCCAGCATATACCATCAGCCCAGCGTATGCCATCTGCTCAGCATATACCATCCACCCGTCATTACTCAAGCAAAATTAATTAAAGGGGCAAGGCCATGCGCGTGGCGAGGGCTATTACTCATAAAATATTTTCCAAGTTCTTGTAATTTCATCTCAAATAAGGTATAATAAAGGGTGAAGTAATTTAAAGAAGGTGAAAAGATGGGATTATTCTCAAAAATATTTGGCTCTACATCTGATAGGGCTATTAAAAAGAACAAATCACAAGTTGAAGAGGTTATGGCTTTGGAGGATTCTTACTTGAAGCTATCGGACGAGGAATTAAAGGATAATACTAATAAATTAAAGGAAAGACTTAAGGGCGGTGAAACGCTTGATGACATTTTGCCGGAGGCGTTTGCGACTGTTAGGGAAGCTTCTAAGAGGGTTCTAGGCATGACGCCATACAGGGTGCAAGTCGAGGGCGGCATCATTTTGCATCAAGGCCGCATCGCTGAGATGAAAACTGGTGAAGGTAAGACTTTGGTTGAGACTATGCCGGCTTACCTTAATGCGCTTGAGGGCAAGGGTGTACACATCGTTACTGTAAACGACTACCTTGCTAAGCGTGACAGGGACTGGATGGGCAAGGTTTTTGAGTACCTTGGTCTATCTGTTGGCTGCATCGTGCACGATATGCCTAAGGAAGATAGGAAGATTGCCTACGCATCTGACATAACTTATGGTACTAACAATGAATTCGGTTTCGACTACTTAAGGGACAACATGGTCATCTACAAAGAAAATATGGTGCAAAGGGAGCTAAACTACGCGATTGTCGACGAAGTGGACTCTATTTTAATAGATGAGGCGAGAACGCCTTTAATCATTTCTGGTCAAGGTGACAAATCTACTGATCTTTATGAGCTTGCAAAGACTTTTGTATCGCGTCTATCGGTCAGAATTCAAGACCCTGACGAGCACGTGGACCCTCTTGACAGGTTTGTTAAGCAAGAGGAAGAGGAGGAAGAGACTAAGGACTACGTTGTCAACGAAAAGGACCGTTCTGTGCTATTAACAGAGCTTGGTACTAAGAAGGCTGAGGAATTTTTCAAGGTGGAAAACCTCTCTGACATTGAGAATATGGAGATCATTCACCATATTAATCAAGCGATGAAGGCTAGAAGCCTCATGAAGAAGGACAAGGACTATGTTGTGAAAGATGGCGAGATCATCATCGTTGACGAGTTTACTGGCCGTTTGATGTTTGGTAGACGCTACTCGGATGGTCTACATCAAGCGATTGAGGCGAAGGAAGGTCTTGAGGTTAGGAGCGAGTCGAAGACTTTGGCGACTATTACTTTCCAAAACTACTTTAGAATGTACAAGAAACTTTCGGGTATGACTGGTACTGCAAAGACTGAAGAAGAGGAATTTCAAGACATCTACCATATGGACGTTATTGAGATACCGACTAACAAGCCGGTTATTAGACAAGATAATCCTGACGAGATTTATAGGACTGAGGCTGAGAAATTCGGCGCTGTTATTGATGATATCAAGGCTAGACACGAAACAGGTCAACCGGTTCTAGTCGGAACCATATCCATAGAAAAGTCGGAAGAGTTATCGAAACTACTTAAAAAGACTGGCATCAAGCATGAGGTCTTGAACGCGAAGTTCCACGACAAAGAAGCGGAGATAGTTGCTCAAGCGGGCCGTTTGGGTCAAGTTACGATAGCGACTAACATGGCGGGCCGTGGTACCGACATCATCTTAGGTGGTAACCCTGAGTTTATGGCAAAGCAAGCGATGAGAAGAAAGGGTCTATCTGAAGAAGAGATGGCGCAAGTTGACTCGCACGAAGACACTAAGGACAGTGAAATACTAAAGAATAGAAAAGAATACGACGAATACGTTGAACAATATAAGAAGGAACTTCAAGAGGAAAAGGCTAAGGTTATTGATGCAGGCGGATTACACATCATCGGTACTGAAAGACACGAGTCAAGACGTATCGACAATCAACTCCGTGGTCGTGCCGGCAGACAAGGTGACCCTGGTTCATCGACATTCTATATATCAGCTGAAGACGACTTAATGCGTCTATTTGGCGGCGACAGATTTAAAAACGCCATCGACATGATGAAGATGCCTGAGGGCGACTCGATAAAATCGCCAGTATTGACAAGGCTGATTGAGTCGGCTCAAAGAAAGGTCGAAGGAAACAACTATGGTATCAGAAAGCACGTTCTTAAGTATGATGACGTAATGAACAAGCAAAGAGAAGTCATCTATGCTGAGAGAAAGAAACTGCTTGAAGGCGCTGATTTTAGGGACAATATCACTGCCATGATCAAGGATGTCATAGCGGGCTTTGTTAATACCATGACTTTTGAAAAGGAAGACTGTGGCGACTGGGACTTCAAGAGCTTATTCATGCACCTTAAGGCCATTTTCGACATAGATATGGAAGACATAGAAGGTCTAAACACTAAGGACATTCTTAAGGATGAGCTAATTGACATGCTTACAGAGCACGCGCTTAAAAAATACGAAGCGAAGGAAAATGAATTTACTCCTGAAAAGTTCAGAGAGATAGAGAGAATCGTGCTTCTACAAGTTGTTGACGACAAGTGGATGGATCACATCGACGCGATGGATCAGTTGAAGCAAGGTATTGGACTTAGGTCCATGGCGCAAGAGGACCCTGCTAGGGCCTACGCAATTGAAGGCTTTGACATGTTCGAGGCGATGAACGAAGCGATCAAGGAAGACACTTTAAGAATTTTATTCCACGTTGAAGATCCAAGCAAGGTTAAGAGAAGAGAGCAAAATAAGAATATAAAGGAAGGCTTCGAAGGCGACAACGCTGGCGAAAAGAAGAAGCCATATGTTAGAAAAACTAAAAAAGTTGGCAGGAACGACCCTTGCCCATGCGGAAGCGGCAAGAAGTACAAAAACTGCTGTGGAAGGAATGAGTAATGAAGACATTACAAGAGTATAAGGAAGATTACGCGAATTTTAATGAGAGATACATCAAGTTAGGGGACTATCTTTGACGCTGATGGTCTAAGAGAGACTAAGACGAAGCTTGAGAGGAAGATGGCTGAGCCGTCATTCTGGGACGACAAGGACGCGGCAGATCTAGTGATTGACCAGCTAAAGGACGTTACTACGCCTCTAAATAGCTACGAGGAGATAGGATCAAATCTTGAGGATATGGGTGTCTACATCGAGCTCTACGAAGAGGAAAGGCCTGATAATTACAAGGCTCTACATGATTTGGCGGAGTCAATAGACAAGGCGCTCGAAGAACTTAAGGTGAGGACCTTACTTGACGGCGAATATGACAAGAACGGCGCGGTCGTATCGATACACGCAGGTACTGGCGGCACCGACGCTCAAGACTGGGCGGAGATGCTCTACCGCATGTATACGAGATGGGCCTCTGACCATGACTACAAGCTTGAGGTCATCGACTACCTAGCGGACACCGAAGGCGGCATAAGAAGCGTTTATTTCAAGGTTCTAGGCGCATACGCTTATGGCTTTTTAAAGGCGGAGCGCGGGGTTCACAGACTTGTTAGGATATCGCCCTTCGACGCGCAAAAGAAGAGGCACACAAGCTTTGCTTCGGTCGACGTCTTCCCTGATATAGATGAAAATATTGAGATAGATATAAAGGAAGAGGATTTAAAGATAGACTACTACCGCTCACAAGGCGCAGGCGGCCAATCCGTCAACACCACTGATTCAGCGGTTCGTATCACGCATATACCGACTGGCGTGGTCGCAACTTGCCAAAATGAGCGTAGCCAAAAGCAAAACAAAGAGGTAGCCCTTCGTATTTTGTACGGCAAACTTGTTCAGCTGAAAGAAGAGGAACGCAAAAAGACCATAGATGAGCTTACGGGCGACTACTCACAGATTGCGTGGGGCTCGCAAATCCGCTCCTACATCTTCAATCCCTACATGCTTGTCAAGGACCATAGGACAGATGTAGAGAATTTCGAAGTACAAAAAGTCATTGACGGCGACATCGACAAGTTTATCTACGCTTACCTTGATCACGTGAGGGAGGCGTAATATGAGAGAAGTACTGAAAACACTGGATGATACAAGGCGCGCCGCCGAGCGTATAGCGAAGAAAATTGATATAGGCGACATTATTCTTTTAAAAGGGGAAATGGGTGCCGGCAAGACGACCATCACCAAGACCATAGTTAAGGCGCTTGGCTCAGATGATTACGTAACAAGCCCAACCTTCGCCATAATGAACGTTTATAAGGCAGAGGACATGGCAATATACCACTTCGACCTATATAGACTGACAAAGTCCATGGACATAGATACGCTAGGACTTGATGACTACCTATACGATAGTGGCGCGGTGAGCCTAATTGAGTGGCCTGAAGCGATTGAGAATGAGTTTATAGACGCGAAAAAAATAAGCCTAATTAAGGACGGCGAGAGCCGAATTTTAGAAACGAATTTTGATTATTAGAGGTAATATGAAGATTTTAAGTTTAGACAGTTCAAGTAGATATATAAGCGCGTCGCTTGCAGTTGACGGCGTTGTGAGAGGCGAGTTCAACGTTTCATACGACAGGAGCGCCTCCGAAAAGCTTGCCCTGATGGCAAAGGAGATTTTAGACATCTTTGGTCTAAAAGTGGACGAGATCGATGCCTTTGCCGTTTCGAAGGGACCTGGTTCTTTCACAGGACTTAGGATAGCCGCCGCCATGATTAAGGCCTTTAGCTTTAAGGACGAGAGGCCCATTTATACCGTGTCGTCGCTTAAGGCGATGAGCTATCGCTACAAGGGGCTTAAATACATCGTCCCAGCGATTGACGCAAGACGCGACAGAGCCTTCGCGGCGCTTTATAGCTATGAAAATCAATTTGAGATGATAAAGGACGAAAGGATTTACACCCTTGATGAGCTAATTAGCATTCTTAATGGACTTGAGGGCACTATTATTATGCCGGGCGATTTCTATGGAAAATATAAGGAAAAGTTTGGGGTTAATGTCATCGCAGGAGTTTATAGAGAGAACGAACCCATAGCCAAGGAAGTCCTTGACTATGTTATAGACCACTTGGACGAGATGACAGCCGAAGATAGATACGGCGCGATACCTATATATATGAAGTCATCGCAAGCCGAGGAAGATAAAAAGTGATTAGACGGGCAGAGCCTAATGACGCGAGGGCCATATACGAGATTTTGTCAAAGACAGATGATCCGTGGACCATGGGCGTCATCGAAAGCGAGCTAAAAAGCGATAGCTCCAAGGCCTTTGTATACGTGGACGAAATGGGAGCCGTAGGAGGCTTTGTAGACATCAAAATTCTCTATGATGAGGCAGACCTGATGCACATAGCGGTCTCGGAAGAAATGAGGGGCCAGGGCATAGGAGCAAAGCTATTAGACAAGGCGATTGAAGCAAGTGAAGGCAAAGCCATTGCCCTAGAAGTTCGGATGGGCAATTTTAAAGCGATAAGCTTATATGAAAAATACGATTTTAAAAAGGAAAGCGTCCGCAAACACTATTACCATGGTGAAGATGCGGCGATTATGTGGAGGAGAAAGTGAAACATTTAGCGATAGAAAGTTCATGCGATGAGACATCGATCGCCATATTGGACGATTTGGAAGTTTTGTCAAATGTCATAGCAACGCAAATAGCAACGCACAGAGAATTCGGGGGCGTAGTGCCTGAAATTGCGTCAAGAATGCACATCGAAGCGATTTCAGCGGTTTTGGAAGAGGCACTAGCTGAGGCAAAAACGGATTTAAGCGAAATAGAATTCATCTCTGTAACGAGGGGACCGGGACTGATCGGAGCCCTTTTAGTTGGCGTCTCATTTGCAAAAGCCTTGGCAATGTCAATGGATGTGCCGATAGTGCCAGTAAATCACATGAAGGGCCACATCGCAGCAAATTACATAACGACAGAGGGCTTGAAGCCGCCCTTCGTTTCGCTAGTCGTTTCAGGCGGCCACACCTACCTTGTCAATATGAAGGATTATTACGACTATGATTTGGTCGGCAGGACACTGGATGACGCAGCAGGCGAATCCTTTGACAAGGTCGCTAGAGCCTTGGGACTACCGTATCCGGGTGGACCAGAGATAGAGAAGCTTGCAATGGAAGGAAATCCAGACGCCATCGAGCTTCCACGAGTTATGATGAAGTCGGGCGACTACAACTTTAGTTTTTCGGGACTAAAAACAGCGGTCTTAAACTACCTTCATAACGAAGAGCAAAGGGGACGCGAAGTGAATAAAGCCGACGTCGCAGCCTCCTTCCAAAAGGCCGCAGTCGATGTACTCGCGAAGAAGGCAGTCGATTTGAAAGACCAGCTCGGCTATGACAAGATAGTACTTGCGGGCGGCGTATCGAATAATAAGGCCCTACGCGAGGCGCTTGCTAAAGAAGAGAAGGCACATGGCTTTAAATTATATTATCCAAAGGCCGTTTATACTACAGATAATGCCGCGATGATTGGGGCACAGGGGTATTTGGAATTTTTGAAGAATAAGCAGGGGCTGGATCTGGATTTTGAGGTGGATCCAAATCTTGGTTTATAATTTTGTGTTAAATTTGCGCCTTGCGCTCATTCGCTTCTCGGCAATGCTCAGGTATGACTATACATTCCGCTTGCCTCGAAGCTCCATTTCGCACAATCCATCAAATTTTCCTACAAAATTGGTTTAGGCTCTATAAAATTTGAGAATAGAATAGAAAAAAGTGAAGTGATGAGTATGAAAGCAAAATACCTTGGTGAATCATGGGGTATATCATTAACAAAGAATAAAATATATGAATGCTTAGGCTTTAGTGAACACGGCTTTATTAGGATTTTAGATGATACAAATGAGCCATATTATTATACTCCTGAAATTTTTGAGATAATAGATGATGATGAAAGTGAAGAACTGAGACCTATGTATAAAATAATTCACTTGTTAGAAATAATGAGAAATGGCTTAGTCGATGAAGATGTGAATGAACATGAGCTTTCATCAGAAATAGAAGACTATATTCACAATAATTTTTTGGATATTTATAAGGAAAATCATGAAATAGCTATATTTTTCAATGACGAAGTTTTGGATATATGCGAGCAAACTGAACCAGGTCTTGAGGGAACAAAGTTTTGGAAAGAAATAGTGGATGCATATAATAATATCATACAAATTTTAGAAGAGAAAAATAATGTAAAAGCTTAAGGAGATAAATATGGTAAAATTTAAATTAATCAGTTTAGTAGATGGCTTCTATCACTACGAAATTTATCCTGAAGGAAAAAAAGAAGGTATGGGTTGCTTAATATTCAATCCTGAAACGAAAGAAGTTAAAAAGAAACTTGAACCAGCGGGATCGTTTGATTATTTTGGACATTTTTTACAAGGAATAAAAGACAAAGATGGAAATTATAAAAAATCAGGCATGGTAGCTTGGTATTAATTAAGTCTAAATTTTGACGATACTCATATAAGTAATAATGAAGTTAAATAAAAAGTTTCGAAAAGACAAGTATTTTATAAGTACTTGTCTTTTTTTTATGTATTTGAATGCGAAAGAGCCTTGTATAAACACATCAACATATATATTTTAATCGATACAAGCATTGAAATCTTGACATTCCACCCCCTCTGCTATATAATAAGGCATGTAAAAAAGGAGGGCCACATGCCAAAGCGTATCAAAAAACTACTATCAATACTTTGCATCGTCTTAGTCGCATTCTCGCTACTAAGCTTTTTCGTCGCGGCCACAAGCGCCTTCCACATCTGCAAGCGCACATCTTGCCCAATCTGCCGCTTTATGGATATGGTCTCGGACCTAGAAAAGCACTTAAACCATTCGCGCGCGGCAGCCCAAGTCATGCTCGCAGTACTAGTATTTATAAAGCTCATCACCATTACCATGACTATGGATATGGTGAAGACACCAGTCGAGCTTATGGTGCGCATGAACAATTAAAGATCTCTTTTTATATAATAACGGCAAAATTTAATAAACGGTAGAATATACAAAATATATAAAGGAGATTAAAATGAAAAATATAAATAAATTATTAGCCTGCCTACTAGCAGTCGTTTTGCTAGTGGCATGCAATTCAAATAAAGCGCCAGAAATGGCTGACGAACCAGCTCCTGAGGCTATTCCGGCTGAAGAAGCAGACAGCTTAGGAAAGGACGGAGACGCTGTAAGCGTTGTAACTAACACATTCCCAGCCTATGATTGGGTGAAGAATATCACTGAAGGCACTGATGTAGAAGTCACTAACCTTACTGACAATGGCGTAAGTCTACACAATTACGAGCCTTCCGCTCAAGACATCGAAAAGATTGCTAAGGCAAATCTGTTCTTATATGTCGGCGGTGAATCGGACGAATGGGCTCCAGATGCAGCAAAACAAGCGCCTAATGCCAAGGTGCTTAATATGCTTGAAATTTTAGGTGACGCTGTTAAGGAAGAGGAAGTAAAAGAAGGTATGGAACACGACCATGACCATGAACATGGCGATGAAGATCATGACCATGAACATGACCATGGTGATGAAGATCACGACCATGAAGATGGCGATGAAGATCATGATCACGACCATGAAGATGGCGATGAAGATCATGATCACGACCATGACCATGAACATGATCACGAGCACGATCACGAAGAAATAGAATACGATGAACACGTTTGGCTATCTGTAAAGAACGCAAAAACTATTTCAAAGGCAATTGCTGACGCTCTTTGCGAAATAGATGAGAAAAACGCTGATACATTCAAGAAAAATTACGAAGCATACGCAGCAAAATTAGATGCGCTTCAAAATGACTTTGATGAGATGAGAAAGGCTGCAAAGCAAGATACTATCTTAGTTGCGGATAGATTCCCATTCCGCTACTTAGTAAGTGACCTTGACCTTGACTACTTCGCTGCCTTCGTTGGATGCTCAGCTGAAAGTGAAGCAAGCTTTGAAACTATCAGCTTCCTAGCGCAAAAAGTTGACGAGCTTAGTCTAAAGCACATAATTAAGCTAGCTGGCTCAGATGGCAAAATCGCTGACACAGTGAAAAACGCAAGCAAAGCAAAGGACCAAGACATCATCGAGATGACATCCATGGAAAATGCTAGTTCACAAGACGGCAAGACATACATTGACTACATGCAAATGAACTTAGACGCTTTAAAGAAGGCGTTAAACTAATGAAATTAATACTAAAAGACTTAGGATTTGGCTACAAAGGTCAAGTCCTAAGTGACTTTATAAACCTAGAGGTCTCAGATGGTGACTACATCGTCATCCTAGGCGAAAACGGCTCAGGCAAGTCGAGCCTGATCAGAACCATCTTGGGCCTTAATAAGAAAATATCGGGGGATATAGTTTTAGATGGCATTTCAAAAGACGAAATCGCCTACCTACCGCAGATCCTCTCAATTGCAGCCGATTTTCCGACTTCAGTAATGGAGCTCGTTCTATCCGGCTTTAAGATCAAAAAAAGATTTTTCTACACAAAAGAAGAAAAGGCAAGAGCACTTGAATGCCTTGATAATTTTGGCATAGCAAATCTCAAAGACAGGCGCTTTTCCTCACTTTCAGGCGGACAAAGACAGAGAGCCTTGCTCGCAAGAAGCTTCGTAGAAGAGAAGAAGCTACTTATACTCGACGAGCCGCTTGCCGGCCTCGACCCAGAGGCACAAGAAAGCCTCTATGAGATGCTTGAAAAAATTAATCGAAGTGGCACAGCCATCATCATGGTCTCGCACGACAGCCAAAGAGCTACACAATATGCAAACAAAGTACTTAAGCTTGACGGCAGCCGCGCGATTTACGAGGAAGGAGGCAAAAGAGATGGACTTAATTAACAAATTTGCCTTCTACCTAGGCTACCCTTTCGTGCGCTACGCACTAGTCTGCGCCTCACTCATAGCGCTCGCGTCAGCATTTTTGGGCGTGATACTCGTTTTGAAACGCTACTCCTACATCGCAAATTCACTCTCAAACGTCGCCTTCGCGTCCCTATCAATCGCGACAGCCATCGGCTTTACGCAAAAATTAGTTTTGGCACTACCATTAACAATATTTTTCGCGCTAATTCTACTCCAAGGAAACAATTCAAAGAAAATCATCTCAGACGCAGCCATAGCCATGGTTTCAGTCTCGGCACTCGCAGTGGGCTACCTAGTCATGAACGTCTTCAGAGTCGGCCCAAACGTCTTAGTTGACGTGTGCACAATACTTTTCGGATCGACATCCATCCTGACACTCACAAAGCTAGACGTCATCACATCCGTGGCACTCTCGATACTCGTGATACTTTTCTTCATCTACTACTATAAAGAAATATACATCACAGTCTTCGACGAAGACCTCGCAAGCGCTTCAGGCATCAAAGTCGAAAGGCTAAACACAGTCTTGTCAATGGTCGTCGCAGTCGTGATCACACTTGCAATCAGGCTCGTGGGCTCACTTCTAGTCGCAGCACTCATAGTCTTTCCAGCAGTTTCAGCGATGAAAGTTTTCCATTCATTTAGAAAGATTGCCATCGCTTCGGCAATAATCTCGCTTATTTCAGCACTTGGAGGCGCGATATTTGCAATACTTGCTTCGACACCAGTCGGCTCGACAATAGTCGTGATGAATCTCGCCATATTCATAATTATGTCAATACTAGGAGGTGTGAAACGTGGATAAAACAAGGAAGAGAATTTTGAGGATAGTTGGCGCAATTATCATCGTTTTGATACTCGCATTTTTCACAAACAAAAAAGTTATATACCGTTATATGCCTAATAGCACCGTCAACGAGACAGTAAACAAGATGAAAGAAAGCTCCAAGACAATGGACGGGGATGATGGTGGGGCCATTTCCCCTGATCAAGAGAGCGAAACAAGTGACGAGCTAAGCAGTAGTGAAAATGAAAGCGCTAGTGAAAATGAAAGCGCTAGTGAAAATGAAAGCAGTAGTGAAAATGAAAGCTCAAACGCAAACGGCCAAAGCTATGATTTAACCGCGAACGACGCAGACATGAACTACGTCATCGTCGCCATGATAGCCGAAGACCCAAAGAGCTTCGAAGGCGTTAAGATCAAGCTACAAGGCATCGCAACAGATCTAGAAACAACAGATACATCCGGTATCGACCACTACGTCCTTATCAACGATAGACAAGCATGCTGCCAACAAGGCTTGCAGTATGTGTTAGAGGATGAAAACGCAAAATACCCTAAGGATAAGGAAGAGGTAACGGTGGAGGGAGTGCTTGATGTGTATAATTCACCGGATATACCGTTTCCGCTAGCTATTATTAAGAACGCTCGGCTTATTTCGCGCTAATTTCGCATTCAAACGAGCCCTTGAACTCGTTCCCTCCTCAGCAATGCTCGAGTACATTTGTACACTCCGCTTGCTTCGTCAGTCCACGTCGTCCAATC
>QWCY01002722.1_pt1 | contig 24262 bp, 22 predicted proteins | sample 1972631 | NCBI WGS metagenome assembly QWCY01 (sample SAMN09866696, study PRJNA288562) | Human gut metagenome isolate pre1_stool, whole genome shotgun sequencing... | isolation source: gut | host: Homo sapiens | place: USA: California
TGCCTCTCACCCGGGAAATGATGCAGACACTTTGCAGACCATAAAAATGGTTACGGAACAAAATGATAAATTAAACAGGATGGTAAAGACTCTTCTTGATATGAGTGAGCTTCAGACGGTGGGAAGGGATGATAAAATTATATTGGATGCTATTGTTGAAGAGGTTTTGGCAGACCTTGAGCCTCTTGCACAGGAAAAAAATATAAAGCTGATTGGAAAATGTGAGGATACCACTATGATAGGCAGTGATATACTTATTTACAGGCTTGTATACAATCTGGTTGAAAATGCCATCAAATATAATCATCCGCTCGGACAGGTTACCGTAACCGCATATCAGAGAAAAAAGCAGGTTTATCTGTCTGTAGAGGATACGGGAAACGGAATACCAAAGGAGCTTAGGGAGAGAGTGTTCGAACCGTTCTTCCGTGTGGATAAATCCAGAAGCCGGGAGCTGGGCGGCGTAGGGCTAGGACTTGCTCTTGTCCGTGAAATCGTTAGAGTACATGATGGCAGTATTTGTATTAAATCAGGCAAGACTGGAGGAACGATTTTCGAGGTGACTTTTGCACAGTGTTCAATGTAGCGTTTGAACCTGAAGTAAAAGAACAGGCAGAACAGGAAAACGAATAGAATGAGCAAATATGATTCGCTATGGGAATATGTGAGAGATAATGGTAGTTCATCTTTAAAGATGACATTTGAACAAATTCAACAGATTGCAGGAATACCAATCGACCATTCTTTTTTGAAGTATAAAAAAGAGCTTACGGAATATGGGTATAAGGTTGAGAAAATATCTATGATTTTCAGTGAGAACTTGAAAACCTGATAAAAAACATATACAATCCCATCTTCGGCAGTTGAAGAGTAAAAAACGGTTGCAAAGCCGGCGTGGGATTTTGATATCGAGTACCGGCTTTATTGAGGCAGCGGAAAATCCGTTGCCTCCTTTTGATATAACGATAATTAATTAATCCAGTTCAGCCCCCAACTCATACATCCAATACTCCGCTGCCTCATACTCCCTGGGTTCTGAGAGTACCGGTACGGTAAAGAGTTCAATCAGAACACCGAGTGTTGATGCGAAGAGTTTCATAAGATCCTGAAGTTCAAATACAACATAAAATTCTTCTTATGTCATGTAATAGTTCCTCCTTTGTTTTGTGATAGTTATCGCTCAAAATCTTATGTAACTATTCAGTAACACGCTTCGCGCGGTATGTCTCGGTTTTTCTGTGACCTTCGCTCACCAAAAACACTTTGTGGGAGATATCAGTGAATAGTAGCCTTTATACAACAGTTGACAACAGTACTATACTGTTATATACTGTTTACAACAGGAGGGAATATATGAAGATTATAATCAATAACACATCGATGGTACCAATTTATGAACAGATCATGGAGCAGATCAAGGCGCAGATTATCTCCGGACAATTAAAAGAAAATGATATATTGCCATCTGTGAGAACGATGGCAAAGGAGCTGAAGATCAGTGCACTTACTGTGAAGAAAGCATATGACAATCTGGAAGCAGAGGGAATGACTGTCACAGTTCATGGAAAAGGAACGTATGTAGCGGCTTCGAACATACAGCTGATGGAAGAAGAGCGCAGGAAAGAAGTTGAGGCGGATCTGGAAGCGGCGATTCAGAAGGGAAGGCGCTGCGGAATGAAAGGGGAAGAGATCCGTTCATTGTTTGAACTCATCATGGAGGATGAATAAGTATGTTAGAAATCAAAGGAGTAAAGAAAAGTTACGGAGAATTTCAGTTAGATTGTTCGTTAAATGTAGAAAAGGGAAGAATTACCGGTCTGGTTGGAGAGAACGGGGCCGGCAAAAGTACTCTGTTTAAGGCGGTGCTCGGACTCATTTCATATGATGCCGGCGAGATAAAGATTCTGGGAAAAACACAGGAAGAGTTAAGTGAAAAAGAGAAAGAGGAGCTGGGAGTCGTCCTGGCAGAAGCCGGATTCACCGGATATTTGAAAGGAAAAGATGTTGAAGCAGTCCTTGCCAGATTGTATCCAAAGTTTGAAGCAGAAAAATTCCATCAGATGTGTGAAGAATATCAGATTCCGTTGAATAAATTTATAAAAGAGTACTCAACAGGAATGAAGGCAAAGCTGAATCTGATCATTGCATTGACACATCAGGCAGAATTCCTGATGCTGGACGAGCCGACAGCAGGGCTTGATGTCGGAGCGAGGGAAGGGATGCTGGATATTTTAAGAGCGTATATGGAAGAGAAGCCGGAGAGAAGTATCCTGATCAGCTCACATATTTCTTCGGATCTGGAACATCTCTGTGATGATATTTATGTGATCCACAAAGGAAAGATTGTGCTCCACGAAGAGATGGATACGATTCTGGAAAAATATGCAGTGTTGAAAGTCAGTGAGGAACAGTATCGGGTAATGGATAAAAGGTATCTTTTAAAAGAGAGAAAAGAGTTTTTTGGAATCGCCTGTCTTACGAACGAGAAGCAGTATTATATAGAAAATTATCCGGAAATCGTAGTGGAGAGCGGATCACTCGATCAGGTGATTCTTATGTTAACAGGAGGCGAGAGATGATGAAAGGAATCAGAGGGCTTTTGGAAAAGGATTTTCGGTTGTTTCTTCGGCAAGGTGGCAATCTTTTTCTGGTATTAGCAGTTGTAGCAATATTTTCTATACTCACGGGAAAAATGGGAGCTGACTTCATTGCAGTGTATATTCCATCTGTTATGGCAGTATATTCAGGTAATACGATTAGCTACGATGAAAATGGTCATGGATACACATATTTGTTTTCTTTACCCGTAAATAAAAAAATATATGTCAGAGAAAAATATATTTTATCTTTTATTATGACAGTATGTGGATGGTGCATTGGGGCAATCTGTGCAGGAATAGCCACGCTTATAAATCCTGAGGAAGTGTTAAATTTGGAAATGCTGGCAATGGAGCTGATCACATTCTTTGTGGTTCAGGCAGTTGCGGGAATTATGATTGCGATCCGACTAAGGTTTGAAGGAGAGAAGGGACGAATCGTGCTGCCGATCGCAATTTTAATTATTTTTGCAATTTGTTATACAATTGGTTCTTTTCTGAAGGCTAACCTGGAATTAAAAGAAAGCATTCTGAATGTGATAGGAGGAACAGGAGATCTTGAAATTGCGATTGCACTTATTGTGTTAAGTCTGCTTGTATGGTATGCTTCGTATAAGTATAGTATGAGAGTGATGAGAAAGAAAGAGTTTTAAGATAGAAATTGGCAAAAACGAAAAAACATTAACCATAAATATACTTTTGTAACAGATGGAATCTTTGAAAATGAGTATCCGGAGCAGTTTTGCCAAATGACATGGCAAGTTATATAAAATCGTGTTACAATGGCTTTTGTCAGGCTACCTGGGACTATGGAAAATAATGAGAAAATGAGAGAAAAACAGGTAGCATAGAATCTGCGGACATTAAATAAAAAACAAAGGAAAGTGGGGGGATTTTTTGAATGCAGAGAGCAAAACACGAATGACGGAAGGAAGCATCTCCAGGAAAATCATATTTTTTGCGATTCCGCTGTTTATCGGAAATCTGTTTCAACAGTTGTATAATACGGCAGACTCTCTGATCGTTGGCAATTTTCTTGGCAGTAATGCCCTGGCGGCGGTCAGTTCCTCGGGAAATCTGATCTTTCTAATGGTCGGGTTCATCAACGGAATCGCGCTGGGTGCAGGCGTTGTTATCGCGAGGTATTATGGGGCGAAAAACAAGGAATATTTACAGAAAGCGATCCACACGACAGTAGCGTTTGGGCTGGCGGCAGGTCTTGCATTGACAGCGATCGGGATGTTTCTGGCGCCAAAGATTCTGGTGCTGATGGGAACACCGTCGGAGGTGCTTCCTCAGTCGATCGAATATTTCCGTACTTATTTTGCGGGTTCTCTTGGGTTTGTCATGTACAATATTTTTGTCGGCATCTTACAGTCGGTCGGTGACAGCCGGCATCCGCTGATCTATCTGATCGTGTCCTCGTGTATCAATGTGGTGCTGGATATTTTCTTTATCGCAGGCCTCGGCATGGGAGTCGGGGCAGCGGCGCTGGCAACGGCGATTTCCCAGTTTGCCAGTGCGATTTTCTGTATGATTCACCTGATGCGGACAAAAGAAGAATATCGGTTACAGATCAGCAAGATCGGTTTTGACGGGCTCATGATGAAACAGATCATTCAGAATGGTGTGCCGTCCGGTTTTCAGAACTCCGTGATTTCTATCGCCAATGTTTTCGTACAGACCAATATCAATGCTTTTGGAAAAATGGCGATGGCAGGTTGCGGTTCTTATTCAAAGATTGAGGGATTTGCGTTTCTGCCGGTTACATGCTTTACGATGGCGCTGACAACCTTTGTCAGCCAGAATCTTGGTGCGAAGCAGTACGACCGTGCGAAAAAAGGTGCGCGGTTTGGCATCCTGTGCTCCATAGTGATCGCGGAACTGATCGGTGTTCTGATCTATGTGGCGGCTCCGACGCTGATCGCGGCATTTAATGGAGATCCGGAGGTGGTACATTATGGTGTGATGCAGGCGCGGACGATTGCGCTGTTCTATTTTTTGCTGGCGTTTTCTCACTGTATCGCAGCAGTCCTTCGCGGCTCCGGTCATGCAGCAGTTCCGATGATCGTCATGCTCTGTGTCTGGTGTCTGTTCCGTGTCAGCTATATTACCGTTGCTGTGCACTACATTCCGGATATTCGTGTGATCTTCTGGGCATACCCGCTGACCTGGAGCATCAGCTCGGTGATTTTCCTGTATCTGTTTTTACGTGGAAAATGGGTATATGGATTCGAGAAAAAAAGATAAAACAGATAGTTTTATCACAGGTACTATAATTTTCAGAATTGAGGAAGAATGTTCGTATGCTAAATAAAAAAGAATTCTTAAAATACGCATCAAGATTAGCCTTTCCGATTATGATCCAGAATCTGATCGGAACACTGGTAAATATGGCAGATACAGTGATGCTTGGATATGTGAGTCAGACGGCTATGTCGGCATCCTCCCTTGCCAATCAGTTTACATTTATTCTTTTCTGTTTATATTACGGTATGGCAGCGGGAACATCGGTTTTATGTGCCCAGTACTGGGGAAAAGGTGATAAAAAGACAGTAGAAAAGATACTTGGTCTGGCGGAACGAATCTCGCTGATTGTTTCTGCTGTATTCTTTGCTGTCTCCTTTGCCATGCCGACTACTATTATGAAGATTTTTACCAACAGTCCGGAGACGATTGCTTCCGGTGGTGAATATCTGAGGGTGATTTCCTTCTCGTTTGTATTTATGGGATTCTCTCAGGTTTTTATGAGTGCCCTTCGAAGCATCGGGAAGATCATGTTGCCTTCTGTTACGTATGTAGTTTCTCTTTGCGTCAATGTAATCTGTAATGCCACTTTTATCTTTGGTTTGTTTGGACTTCCGAAGCTTGGTGTTACCGGAGTTGCTCTTGGTACGGTGATTGCCAGAATCGTAGAGGTAGTGATCTGTCTCGTTTACTCGTTACATAGTTCCGATGTCAGATTCCGGATAAAATACTTCTTTGCCAAAGCAGGTGTTCTGTTCCAGGATTTTATGAAGATCGCAACGCCGGCTGTGATCAATGATGTTGTCTGGAGCCTGGCCACTTCAGCATTTGCAGCGATCCTTGGTCATATCGGCGATGATATGGTTGCGGCAAATGCAGTTGCTGTCATGGTGGTAAATATTGGTGCCATCGCCTGTCGTGGCTTCTCCAATGCAACTACGATCATTGTCAGTCAGGAGCTGGGCAAAAACGGTGTTGACACAGCCAGAGAATACGGAAAACGCATGCTCAGGATCACAATTGTTGTCAGCCTGATCGGATGTGGTGTTATTCTGGCGATTCGACCAGTGATACTGAATTTCTATCGTGACAAACTGACAGAGACCGCCATCTATTATCTTGGTGTCTTTATCATTATGACAACCTGGCGTCTTATGGGGGAAAGCATCAATACCTGCCTGATATGCGGCTGCTTCAGAGGTGGCGGTGATACCAGATTTGGAATGATCACGGATACGATATTTATGTGGCTTGTTGCAGTTCCCCTTACCTACCTGGCAGCATATGTATTCAAGCTGCCGCCGATCTGGGTATACTTTGTAATGACCCTGGATGAATTCGAGAAAATGCCGGTGGTATTCGTTCATTATATCAGAGGAAAATGGCTTACGAATATTACCAGAGATTTCGAGTAATCAGGGGAACATTGGAATCATTATATAAAAGGAACAGTACAATGAAAACGGGCTGAATGGCATTTATGCTATTCAGCCCGTTGGCTTCTTAAAGTGGCCGACAATTATTTGTACAAGAACCATGCCTCCGATAAATGTAAGGAGAAGGCCTGCCGGAATTCCTATACAGGCCAGAAGAAACGTTAAAGGGTCGTCGTCGCCTTTCATTTTGTATTTGCCTCTTGGTGTCAGATAAACCTCGATATTTTTTTCGTCGCCTATGCTGACTTCCCGGTAGTAGGTACGTTTCCCTGTATATTTTATTCCATCCACTTCATACGAAAGCTTCGTCACATACTCGTCGTAATCGTCATATTCATCGTCCGAACTCTTTATGTCATAATCGATAACACGGGCTGTGACCGTTCGAACATCCGCTGATTTCTTATATTCTATGCTGGATACAATTCTGTTAACACTCCATAAAAACAACCCTACAACTGCAAACAGGAATAAAAGACCTATTAGTACCTCACCTATAAATTGTCCTGTTTTCCTCGATTTGTTTTCCATACACAATCCCCCTCTCAGCTTACATGATTCTGCTTTGATTTTTGTAGTACACCGTTATATATGATTATATTACCGGAAAAACAGAAAAGCTGCACTATCACTTGTGTCAGGATAATTTTTCCGCGCCATGGGTCAGTTATCTGAAGAAGGAATCGCAAAAAAGATCGCCGAACAGATCAGCGTGATCGTCTTTAAGGCGCCTCGCCTGCTTCGCATGGAAAAAGAATTCACACTGCTCCGGGAAGCCGCCCTCCGGGCATATCGGCAGGAGTATCCGAACAGGGAGCACTTCCTGAACAAATAGTAAAGAGAGGGGTATTAAGTGTTTTCGGGCAAGGGGATCGAGTTACGTTTCCGGTAAAAAGGAAAGCGCATATGCAAGAGAGTCGTTGAGATGAGATTTCATCATCTCGACGGCTTTTTCAATTTCGCCATTCTGATACGCATCGAAGATAGCCTGATGTTCCTCATCAATCTGTGACTGGATTCCGGTTTCCCGGCTGTACTGGTTGGAGAAGATGGAAATTCCGCTGCGCAGACGATCGGCAGATTCGGTGAGGCGGGAATTGTTGCAGTAGCGGTAAAAGATGAGATGAAATTCATCGGAACAGTGATTCCAGACGTTGATGTCTCCGGCGGCAGCGGCTTTGCGGCTGTCTTCCAGAATCCGTTTTGTTTCGGCCATCAGTTTTTCCTGATCCGGGAAGGCTGAAGCGTAGCGGATAGCGAGACCGTCCAGGTCGCCCATGAAAGAATAGATTTCCCGGAGATCCTCTGAGGTAAAGCGGATGACGTTGACGCCGATATTTGAATAATAAGAAACCAGCTGATCCTGTGTCAGACGGGTCAGGGCTTCACGGATCGGAGTGGAACTGACCTGAAAGCGTTCCTGCAGAATTTTTAAGGTCAGTTTTTCTCCGCATTTGATCTTCTGCGTCAGAATATCATTTCTTAAAATCTGATAGATCTGTTCCGATAAAGTTGATTTATTTAATCCCATGAAAAAGTCTCCTGTCAAAGTAAATTATCAAATATTATTTTATCATGACGCCAAAATCCTTTCAAGAAAAAACGGCTGCAGGAGATCCATTATACTCATTGACATCAACGCGTTGAAGTGCTATAGTCATATTTAGTATAATGCATTTTGCAAAATGCAAAATAGGAGAGAAGATTACACAAGCAGGGGCACAAAAAAGGTTTCCTTTCTGTGCCTTTTTGTTTGAAAGGGAGGAATAACATGGCAGAATACAACTGGCCTTACCCGAATGAATTCGGACAGACCGAAACCGTCGATGCAGACATTCTGGTTTTAGGCGGCGGTCTTGCAGGATGCTTTGCAGCTATTGCGGCAGCGCGGAAAGGAAAAAAGGTCGTACTGGTAGAAAAAGGCGCAACCAAGAGAAGCGGTGCAGCAGGAACCGGATTCGATCACTGGGAATCCGCCTGTACGAACCCGTGTTCTCAGGTAACTCCGGAGGAGATCGCGAATGCCTATGTGGATGAGCAGGATCACTACAGCAACGGTATCGCACATTATATCGAGTGCAGAGAAGGTTATGACCGTATGCTGGATCTGGAAAGCTTCGGCGGAAAGATCCGTGACACAGAGGATGAATTCAAGGGGGCGGAATTCCGCGACGATGAGACGAAGCTGATGTTTGCGTACGATTATAAGAACCGTTTTACCCTGCGTGTGTGGGGTTCCACGTTCAAACCGGCACTTTATAACGAACTGAAACGCCTGGGCGTTACGATTTACGACAGAACAGAGGCGACCGCACTGCTGACTACGATTGAAAATGGAAAAAAACGCGGCATCGGTGCGATCGGCATGAACGTACATACCGGAAAACTGATGGTATTTCGTGCAAAAGCCACACTGCTTACGATGTCAAGACCAGCGCGTGTCTGGCTGTTTAACCCGGATCTTACCGGACTTTGCGAATTCCGGCCGATGCAGTCCATCGGAAGCGGTCATGCCATGGGATGGAGAGCCGGCATGGAATTTACCATGATGGAAAAATCGGTGAAAGGTGAATTCTCCGCAGCCGGACGAAGCTTCCCTCCTTACGGAACTGGAAACAATCATAATACCTGGTATGCAGCGACGATGGTGGATGCCAGAGGCGTGGAAATTCCGTATCTGGATCGTGACGGCAATGTGCTGAAGACTGTATCTGAGCGTTATTATCCGGTAAAGGGTCAGAAGTTTTTCTTAAAAGGCGGCGTGATCGATGAACCGAAGTACGAGTACCGCGGACCGGAGACGATGCCTTTTGACGAACTGATCAAGAGGGGATATAAACTGCCGTTTTATGCGGATCTGAGCAGAATGCCGGAGATGGAGCGGAAAGTCATCTGGGGCATGATGGTCGGAGAGGAAGGAAAGACCAAGATTCCGATCCTTCAATATTATACAGAACGTGGATTTGATCCGGAGAAACATATGCTGCAAAGCTATGGCAATGGCTGGCAGTCCGCAGCCTTCCTGGATCAGGAGAGACAGCTGTTCGGGGCGCCGGGCGGAATTATGCATGACTGGGATCTGAAGACCAATATTGACGGTATCTATGCGGCCGGCGATCAGCTGTTTGCATCCGACTGTGCCGGATTTGCATGTTCCACAGGATACTATGCGGGAAGAAAAGCGGCAGATTACAGTGATACGATCGAAGAACTGGCTGAGATCGACCAGGCAGAAGTGGATGCGGAGAGAGAACGTCTGTATGCACCGATGAACCGTACAGAAGGCGTCACCTGGAAAGAACTGAATATGGCGATCTCCAAGGCGATGCAGAATTATTGCGGTGGCGTGAAGAATGATGATCTTCTGATCCAGGGAATCGATCTGCTGAAGTCTTACAGAGAAGAGATCGTTCCGCAGCTGTACTGTAACAATCCGCATGAACTGATGCGTACCCATGAGGTGCTGGACATTCTGGATGTTTCCGAGATGATCCTTCAGGCCTGTCTGATGCGAAAATCCAGTTCCAAACAGCTGTGTTTCTATCGAAGCGATTATCCGCAGATGGATCCGAAAGAAGACCACTGCTTCATCACGATCCGCCAGGAAAATGGCGTTCCGGTACGGGGAACCGTTCCGGGGGATTATTTCGGTGATTTGAAAACAGAGTATGAGAAGAGAAACCAGGATTATATCGGAGGTGAGGCAAGATGAGTAAGATGAAAGTTGAAGTGATTCCGTGCAGTGCCACACCACTGATCTACGATGAAGAAAAATGTATCGGCTGCAACGCCTGTGCAGAGATCTGCCAGTGCGATATTATTCTGCCAAATCCGGAAAAAGGGAAACCTCCGATCGTGATGTTTCCGGGAGAATGTTATTACTGTGGAGCCTGCGTGATGGTATGTCCGAAAAAAGGCGCACTCCGTCTGCAGCATCCGGTGATGAACCGTGCAAAATTCGTCCCGGTAAAGCCGGAACCAGAAAATTAGAAGGGGATTGAAAATGTTCTTTGCAAAATGAGCCATGCAGATCAATCGATGATCCGATGGATTGACTTTGCGTTTTGAAACAGAATTTTAAAAGAGAAAGATCAAAAGAACGGCCCGGAATGCTGGCAGGAATCCAACAGAGGATCAGATTCCGGGCAGAACCAGGAGGAAAAACGTGGAAACAAATACAAAAAAGAAGATCGGTCTTCTGGGCTGTATCGGAACGGGAATCGGTGCGATCATCGGTTCCGGAATTTTCGGTTCACTGCCCACAGTGATCAATGATATTGGAACCGGAATTGTACTGGCACTGCTGGCGACGATTGTATACACCTTAGCCAAGACGATTCCAAATGTTTATCTGTCATCGGTAACACCGGCATCGGGAAGCTTTTTTATCGCACCGACAAAACTGATCCATCCGGCGGTTGGAGTGTTTATGGCGGCACAGAATCTGCTACAGCCGGTACTGATCTCTGTGTTTGCGGTATTGTTTGGCGATTATTTTGTGGCGCTGTTCCCGGCGCTGGAAGGATATAAAACGCTGATCAGCATTGTGATTCTGCTGATCTATACGGGAATCGCATGGCAGGGCAATCATACCTTTGCGTTTGTCAATAATATCATGGTAGTAGTATTGATGGTGGCTATGGGCTGTTATATTTTTGTCGGTATGCCAAGCATTGATACCTCCAGACTGACACTGGGCGAAATCTTCAATCCGGGCGTGAAACTGACCGGCTTTGCGGCAGCAGTCGGTGTGCTGGCATCTTCGCTGTCCGGTGGAAGCGCGGTTTCCCAGATCGCAGATGATGTAAAGAATCCGAACCGGAACATTCCACTGGCATTACTCCTGTCCCCAACGATTGTTGCATTTATCTATATCGGTATGGGTATTGTTACCATCGGCTGCATGCCGGCAGGAGAACTGACCACACTTTCAGAGGTGGGAAAAATATTCCTGCCTTCCGGTCTTCTGACATTTTTTATCGTAGGAGGTCCGCTGTTCGGTGTTCTGACTTCAATGGTTCCGGTTATTATGTTAACCTGCGCCCAGATTCAGGCGGCGGCAGATAATGATCTGTTTCCGGCTTTTGTCGGAAAGAAAAATAAGAATGGAGTATCACCGGTGATTCTTTGCTTCGTTATGCTCTTTTCTATCTGCTGTGTGGCGACCGGATCCAGTTTTGGAGTGTTAATGACTGTATTTTCTTTCGTCAATGCACTGTCGGATATCGCTCTTTGTCTGGTACCGTTCTTCCTGAAAAAGAAATATCCGCATGCCTGCAATCATTCTACCTTCAAGATGGCCATCGGTCTGGTATATGCACTGTCAGCCTTTGCGTTTGTAGTCGCAGCCTATCTGGCATATGCGATGATCAGTACGCTGGGAATGACCGTATGGCTGATGATCCTTGGTGCAATTGTACTGTTTGTGATCTATATTCTGATCCGTATCTCTTATCTGAAGAAACACGGCCGGGATCTGATCGCAGAACTGAAACAACCATATGAGCCATGGGAAGCCCGCGAGCGTGAGTGCAAAGCGATGGATGAAGGAAAATGATATACTATTGATTATAGATGATATAAAAAGTGCGTAAGCTTGGTGAGAACAATCCGGGGCTTACGCACTTTTTATGTATTGCTTTTTGAGATGTATTGGGAAAGCAATGAAAAAAATATTCCAATATGGGACTATTAAAGGTATTTTGCAGGTGTTAAAAACTGCTTCAAATTTACATTCCAAAATGTACGTAAAATATTATAATGAAATACAGGCGAAAAGTAAATGAGAAAAATAAATGCAAAATTAAATTAATCCATTGAAACAGTTTTTAAAAAATGTTATAGTGGGATCAGAAGGAGGGATTGATATGATAGAGCTAAAATTAGAGTTTCTGTTAGAAGAACCGGAAATCCCGGCAGAGGTGGATCGTTTGTTACTAAGTTTTTTAAAGGCATCTGTAGAAAAATATTCTCCGGAACTTTTCGAAAAACTTTATACAAAAAAGCAATCCGTCATGAAAACATATTGCTGGTCATGCTATCTGCCGGGAGCACGATTCGCAGCAGACAAGATTTATCTGAAAGAAAATCGGTTTATGGTAACATTTTCCGATGCGGACATGGGAGAACTATTTGAATTCTTTAATGCATTTCAGTTAATGCGGAATATAGAGTATCCCATGGGAGGAAACTCGATGAAACTGCGTGAAGTGAAAGCAAAAAAGATTCCGGAGATTAAAGAATCGGAGCTTATCATAAAAATGCAGAGTTCCTTACTGGCAAGAAAACATGATCCGGAAAATAATACGGATATCTATTATACCTGTGAGGATCCTGAGCTTTCGGATACATTAAAAGACAATCTGAAGTTCTTCTTGAACAAGATCGGATGGGACGAAGATGTGGATTGTTTTTCGATTGTTCCGGTGAAAGGAAAAAAGATTGTTGCGAAAGTATGGGGAAGACCAACAAATGCCAGTATTGGGATATACAAACTACAGGGAACGCCCCGGCTTTTAGATTTCCTGTACTCTGCAGGACTTGGAAGCCGCAGATCGGAAGGCCATGGGAAATGGGAAATCGTCTGGTAGAGAGAGGTGATATTTTATGGAAAAATATGCAATTACGCCAGGTGATTTTCTGAAAAACGCCGGAATCGTCGGGATGAAATATATACTGGATTGCGCAAAGGCGCAGGAAGGTGTTGACTTTGGCATATCGGAAGACGGTCAGGAGATGTGGCTGAACTGCGAATTTATTCAAAATGCGGACTGGACCAGTCTGTATTTCCAGGCATGTGTGCAAAATTTTGGAAGGTTTACTGTTTACCAGGGCGTAATGGAGAAAATCAAGTGCTGTATCGGGAAAATTCAGAATGAAAAATGGAATCCGGGAAAGAACGAAAAGGATGATTTGAAATTTATCAATGACAAACTGCTCTCGAACAGTTACCAGGCCGGCTTTGAAAATATCAAAGATCAGATCGAACATCCGGAAGTTTATATAACACTGAAAAAAGAAAAACTGATTGATAAAATGACAGCGGAAGAATTACTGGAAAGGCTTTCGAAATTACAGGTGTTTCTGGAGCAGGAGAAATGCAAAGAGACGTTTATTATGAAAAGTGTAGTCTACAACTATATCAATCGTTTCTGGGATGGAAAAAGTTTTCTGCTTCGCTCGAATGCAAAAAAAGATATGAGGGAACAGTTTGAAAAAGATTTTTCAGAACCATTCCGAAAATACTTTATGACAGATCATACAAAAGCAAAGGATCTGTGTATTGACTGTGGAGAACCTGTAACCACAAAAGAGAAAGTATCCATCGCATTTATGAAGGAAGTCGGGGACGATTTTACAAGAAAACGGTCTGCGTTCTGGAATTGTAATGTGGATGCGTTCCTGTGTCCGGTCTGTACGTTTCTGTATGCAGCAAGTCCGCTTGGGTTCCGACTGTTTGCCAATAAATTTGTGTTTGTCAATAATAACAGTGATATGTTCACTCTGCTGGCAGCAAATTCCAAAAACAGGAAAAGCAGTCTGGAAGGAGAAAAAGAAGAGAATCAGAGATATTCCCAGTGGTTTGCGGAAACTCTGAATATCATATTGAATGAGAAAAGACAGGAACTTTCCAATATTCAGGTGATCCTGCGTGGAACCGGGGATAAGGACAGATATAAACTTTCTATTATCAACAAGGATATACTGAATATCCTGAAAAGGGAAGATGTAGAAAAAGCATTGAAAAATCTTGGTCAGTATCCGTTCACAAAGATCAGAAATGATTTTGTAAATGTGCATGAACAGGCTGTTATGAACCTGTTGGGCCATCAGAATCAGTATATTTTGTTAGATTCCCTGCTGAGAGAAGCCATTGCAGGGAATGCTGCATCAAACTTTCATATACATTGGGTATATGAGATTCAGAAGGGAACAGAGATCAGTTACAAAAAAGAAGAAGAGAAGGAGGTTCTTATGTATTGCATCAGTATGAAAAAGAGCGGTTCGGAATTACGAAAAGCGATCATGACCGCAAAAAAAGACACGACCGGAGATAGTCTGCGTGGTATCGAGTATCAGCTGCTTAATGCGCTGTCGGTAAAAAATACAGAGAAATTTATGGATATCGTTGCGAGACTGTACAGTTCCTATGGATCGGAAAAACTCCTGATACCGAATGGGATGATTCGGATGTTACAGGACAAAGAAAAATTTTCGGAGTATGGATACGCATTTGTTTTAGGACTGATTGGATGTTATGAAGGAAAGAAAGAGGTAGAACAATGAGAAGAGAAGGATTGACAGTAACTATGGTTTTTCTTGCGGAAAGTGCCAATTACGGAGAGGGAATCGGAAATATTTCTACATTAAAGAAAATGTCAAGAGGAAACCACGAGCAGTATTCGTATATTTCCAGGCAGGCGATGCGTTATAACATTGTCCGGCAGGCAAACTGGGATCAGACTCCGGTGGACGGAAAAAGCGGTGTGGTTCAGTTTGCACCGTCTGCAACGATTGCGGAATATCCGGAAATCGATCTGTTCGGCTATATGAAGACAGCGGCAAAGGATGGCGATCAGAAAGGCGGAGCGTCTACAAGAAGCGCTGTAGTGAGACTGAGTAATGCTATTGCACTGGAGCCGTTTTTGGGTAATCTGGAGTTCTTAACTAACATGGGACTGGCAGCAAGAGGAAAGCTGGAGAATGGAATTGCACAGAGCGAAATTCAGCGATCATTTTATACTTATACCATAACGGTCGATCTGGACCGGGTAGGGATTGACGGAGAAGTGCAGATCACAGGAGAAGAAAAAGCAGATCGTGTGAAAACACTTCTGGATACCGTGCAGTATTTGTATCGGGATATCAAAGGTAGAAGGGAAAATCTGAGCCCATTGTTTGCGATCGGGGGAAGATATGAACGGAGAAATCCATTTTTTGAAAACAGGATCCGGATAGAAAATGATCAGATCAATGTAGAAACTCTGGCGGAACTGTTAGAGGACGACGCGATCCGCACCCACACATTTACCGGTGTCGTAACAGGAACTTTTGACAATGAAAATGAGATCCGGGGAAAATTATCCGGAGAATCCGTAGGTGCAGCATTCAGACATTTAAAAGAGGAAGTGGAACAGTATTATGGAGAAAGCAATTAGAGTTCAGTGTTTTCAGAACCTGGTAAATTATCGAAAACCGAGCAGCTTTATCATAAAAGAGACATTCCCGCTTCCTCCGTATTCTACGGTGCTTGGAATGATCCATGCGGCCTGCGGATACCAGGAATTTCATCCGATGAAACTGTGTATTCAGGGAACAAACAGCGGAATGGTGTCGGAACTGTATACCAGATATTCCTTTTCTTCTGGTACGAAGTATGAAGAGGGAAGACATCAGCTGTGTGTGGATGGAAAATATGGTGTGTTTAAGGGGATCGCGAATGTAGAACTGGTCTGTGATAATCACATGGTGATTCATATTATTCCGGCAGAGGAAGATTTTGCACATGTATATCAATCTCTTCTATATCCGGGCAGGTATTTATCCCTGGGAAGATATGAGGATCTCCTGGATATCGAACGGGTTGACATTGTGAAAATTCATCAGGAAGAGGAAGTAGATCTCAAGCGGGATATGTACATACCGGTAGCGATGGCAGAGACACTGGGGATTGAGAAAAGTCGTATGACGGTGTACCATCTGACAAAGGAATATGAGATTACCAAACAGGGTCTGCGGCGGTGGAAAAAGGAAAATGGAAGAGTCAATGCTTTTTATTATCCTGCAGGAAATACACTGGGGCAGGGTGCCTACGTGGACGATTTCGAGGAAGATGCAGCGTTAGTGTTCTGTTAAAGAAGGTCAGAAAGGCGTGGGAATGAAATACTATGCAAAATCGAAGAAAAAGGGATTATCCGATAAAGAGCGGGGGAAACAGATAAAAGAACCGGAAGAAGAACAAAAAACACTGAATAGCCATCAGGAAGATATTGTGCGGTGTGCTGAAGCGTTTTTTGAAGAATATGGCCGGTATTTTTCTGAAAAAGAGAAACGGCTGGTCATAGAAGCCTGCCGCATTCATGATTGGGGGAAGGCGAATCTGGTCTTTCAGGTAATGATAAATCCGGAACTTGCCGGAGAACGGAAGTTAAATGTGAAATCTATCAGTCAGATCCCTCATGGACATCTTAGCGCAGTTACTCTGTCACAAAACGAATTCTTTGCAATGGACGATAGTTTTACGAAAGATGATTTTGGGGCTTTTGTCACGGCAGTCTATCATCACCATACGAGAAAAGACCAGGAAGACAGTTCGGAGCTTCGTACATATGGAAAGAAATATTATCTGGAAGAGATCAGTGATTATCTTGGACAGACCAGAACAAAACTGTACTGCAGCAACTTGAACCAGCTTCTGTTTCACAATAACGGATATAGTGGGAAGTTCCTATGTGATCCTGCAGTCTGGAATGAATATCTTCTCGTAAAAGGATTGCTGAATAAGTTTGATTATACGGTTAGTGCCGGATATGAGAATGCGGAACTGGCATGTGATATCAGGGAAAAAAGGCTGAAAAAAGAAGTGGAGAGTTTTCTGGAAGGAAAAGATTTACGGCCTGCTCAACAGTTCATGAAAGAGCATATGGATGATAGCCTTGTTGTTATTGCGCCCACCGGATCCGGAAAAACAGAAGCCGCTTTGTTATGGCTTGACGGGGAGAAAGGATTTTACACGCTGCCTTTGAAAGTTTCTTCCAATGCAATTTATTCCAGAATAAAAAACGGATATGGTTATGAACATGCGGCGATTTTGCATTCGGACAGCATGGCGATGTATCTGAAAGAAAATCCGGGATCTGCCTGGGAAAAACAGGAACAGGCAAAGTTGTTAGCGAATCCTGTTACTGTGTGTACGATTGACCAGTTGTTTACGTTTGTTTACAGGGCGCTGGGGACAGAGATCTTTGCAGCAACTTTGAAGTATTCCAAGCTGATCATAGATGAAATACAGTCTTATGATCCAAGAAGTATTGCTACGATCTTATACGGTCTGAAAACCATCCAGCAAATGGGCGGCAGATATGCGATTATTACGGCAACTTTTCCACCTGTACTGAAAGATTTTATGGAGCAATACGGATTGGCAGATCATTGTTTGTTTGCAGACTTTACAGAAGATCCGGATATTCTCATTCGTCATAAGGTAAGCATCCAGTATTCGGAAATGTATCTGGAAGAGATTGCAAAGCAGGGGAAAACCAAAAAAGTACTGGTGATTTGTAATACCGTTTCCAGGGCGCAGGAGGTTTATGAAAAACTGCGGGAAAGGAACGATTCTGTGTGGCTGTTACATTCCCGTTTTATTCGCAGAGACCGTAATTTACTGGAACAAAAGATTATGGAGTTTTCAGAATCGGATGAAGCGGGGATCTGGGTCACCACGCAGATCGTTGAAGCCAGTCTGGATATCGATTTTGATATTCTGCACACAGAAATGTGTACAGCAGACAGCTTGTTGCAGCGTATGGGAAGATGTAACCGGAAGGGAAGAAGGATTCCTGAACTTTCCAATATTTTTGTATATGATAACAAAAATGGAAGCGGAAGTATTTACGAGGAGAACTTGTATCAGCGATCGCTGGAAAAACTGAAAAAGTATGAAGATATCCTTTTTTCAGAAAAACAGAAGACGAAATATATGAATGAAGTGTATCGGACAGAAGCGATACGGAATACAGAATATTACAGGAAAATTCAAGACTGTATGGAGAAATTCTCGGAGATCCATCCGGCGGAATATACTCTATCGGAAGCGAAGGTGCGCGATATCAAGAGCATTACGGTCATTCCGGATACCATCTATGAAGAAAATCAAGAACTGTTTGAAGAAGTAGAAGACAGATATCTATCAAAAGAGAGAAAGCAGGAGATTCGGACAAAGTTGCAGGATTTAACCATGGGAATCAATCTGAGGACCTGTTTTGGACATCCGGATGGAATAGATAAGGCAGCAATTGGCTCGACAGACATCCATCGAACACAGTTTGTTTATGAGTTTGATTGTGAAACACTGCAAGGACGAGGTCTTTTGCTTGGAGAGAAGGCAGATAGTATCTTTTTATAGGAGGTACGACGTGAAAGAAAATATAACTGGTATGATGGTATATTATTACTTCGTCTGCAAACGAAAACTCTGGTACTTCTGTCATGAAATCACAATGGAGACGGAGAACGAAGATGTGTTACTCGGAAAACTGTTGGACGAGAGCAGTTACAAAAAGAATGACAAACACATTTCTATTGATCAGATAATCAACATTGATTTTATGAAAGAATTCGGAGAGCTGCATGAGGTGAAAAAGAGTAAGTCTGTAGAAGAAGCAGGGATTTGGCAGATGAAATACTATCTGTATTACCTGAAGCAGCGTGGTGTGACCGGAATGAAAGGAAAAATCGATTACCCATTATTAAAAAAGACAATGAGTGTGGAGCTTACAGATGAAGACTGCGGGGAAATAGAAAAAATCATCTGTGAAATTACACAGATAAAAAAGAGGAATATACCACCGGATGATTGTAATAAGAAAATATGCAAGAAATGTGCGTATTATGATTTGTGCTTTATATAATACGAGGTGAGTGATATGAAACAAAGTTTTTATGTTTATAATAACGGGGACTTAAAACGAAAAGATAACACACTTCAGTTTACGAATCACGATGGAGAAAAGAGAGATATACCGGTTGAACGGATTTCTGATATTTATGTGATGTCGGAAATGTCTTTCAATACAGCTTTTATCAATTATATTTCACAATATGGGATTCCGATGCATTTTTTCAATTACTATAATTTTTATACGGGAAGTTATTATCCGAGGGAAACGTTGCTGGCAGGGAGATTGCTGGTAAGACAGGTTGAACATTACACGGATTATGAGAAAAGGATTGTGTTGGCGAGGAAATTTATCGAGGCTGCGGCGGATAATATTTATCGTAATCTCAGATATTATAATGGAAGAGGGAAAGATGTTTCTGTTTATATGAAAGAAGTGGATTCGTTTCGAAAACAGATTGGCAGTACGACTACAATCGAATCGTTGATGGGTGTGGAAGGTAATATCCGAAAACAATATTATGCTGCGTGGAATATTATCATTAATCAGGAAATATCGTTTGAAAAGCGTGTGATGCATCCCCCGGATAATATGATCAATTCATTGATCTCTTTCGTAAATACGCTGATCTATACCAAGGTGCTGGGAGAACTCTACCGTACTCAGCTAAATCCCACCATTAGTTACCTGCATGAACCGGGGGAGAGAAGATTTTCTTTAAGTCTTGATCTTGCAGAAGTGTTTAAGCCACTGATTGGTGACCGGCTGATTTTTTCCCTGTTGAATCGGAATCAGATCACGGAAAACAGTTTTACGAAAGAACTGAATTTTCTTCATCTGAAAAAAGATGCCTCCAAACTTATCGTGTCGGAACTGGAAAGTCGGCTCAAGAAAACGGTGATGCATAAAGAACTGGGAAGACAGGTCTCCTATCAGTACCTGATTCGTCTGGAAGCGTATAAATTAATTAAGCATCTGATTGGCGAAAAAGAGTATGAGGGATTTCGAATATGGTGGTGAAGTATGTATATCGTATTAGTATATGATGTAAGTCAGGAAGACCATGGAACTAAGCGATGGTCAAAAATATTCAAGACATGTAAAAGATATTTAACACACATCCAGAACTCTGTATTTGAAGGGGAGATAAGCAGAGCGCAGCTGGCAAGCCTGCAGCAGGAACTGAAACAGTATATCGATCCGGAGTTGGATTCTGTTATTCTCTTCAAATCACGTCAGGAAAAATGGATGGACAAGGAATTCTGGGGCAGAAAAGATGACCTGACCAGTTTCATCTTGTGATTGTCGACCTGAGATAGAGATAAAATTACGAGAGGTCGACAAACGTGAAAAACATAAGCAAAATAGTGCTTCCGGTGAACCGTGTTATATCGAAATAAATAAAAAGATAAAAAAATACCATGGTCGACAAAATATGGTATAATATGGAAGAATTAATCGGTGGTTCAGAGGAGCGGGTATTAATAGAAACATATTGGAATGTAAAATAAACTCTTTCCAGTGCGACCAGCACAGACGACTAGGTATTAATAGAAACATATTGGAATGTAAAATTAAAACTCTTTCTGCGTTATATTCATCGCAACCTGTGTATTAATAGAAACATATTGGAATGTAAAATTTCAATCCACGCCCGCGCCGACGGCTGCGATACTTGTATTAATAGAAACATATTGGAATGTAAAAACTGAAAGTAACATCCATCACAGTAGATCAAGGTGGTATTAATAGAAACATATTGGAATGTAAAACGGTACTACTGCTGCTATGTCATTAACATCCAATACGGTATTAATAGAAACATATTGGAATGTAAAAACAGACATCAGCGACAACATTAAATCCATAAGACCGTATTAATAGAAACATATTGGAATGTAAAATTCAAGATCAGGTTTTTTAAGAGTAGCAAGAGCAGTATTAATAGAAACATATTGGAATGTAAAGCGAGTTATGTGATCATCATCATAAGTAAGCGTCAAAAGTATTAATAGAAACATATTGGAATGTAAAGATCAAACACAATCAAGTGATAATGAGGACGATGAGTATTAATAGAAACATATTGGAATGTAAAGACATATGCAACATTTTCAAGATAATCTGCTTCTGTGTATTAATAGAAACATATTGGAATGTAAAGGGAAGCTTGGGCTGATTATCGTTACAAAACCAGTGTTGTATTAATAGAAACATATTGGAATGTAAAGAAAAGCGACGAAATTGTTACATCCTGACCTTTCTGTATTAATAGAAACATATTGGAATGTAAAGGGCTTCCTGGTAGCCGAAAACTTCGTCGAGAGAACCAGTATTAATAGAAACATATTGGAATGTAAAGTCGGGTGAGATCACGCCGAAATGACCACGCAGAAGTGTATTAATAGAAACATATTGGAATGTAAAGATGGTTTGTGTTTTGCTGACTAGTCTTCCTACCCCGTATTAATAGAAACATATTGGAATGTAAAGAACACTTCATCTAAACTACCAAAACCATCGTTATCGTAAGTATTAATAGAAACATATTGGAATGTAAAGAGAGTAGCAAGAGCAGAATCAAGAGATCCGTCAAGGTATTAATAGAAACATATTGGAATGTAAAGGATGATGTTACACTTTTTATGAAAAGATTGCGTAAAGTATTAATAGAAACATATTGGAATGTAAAGGATTCTGAAAAATGACAAGATCAGAACCGGAATGATGTATTAATAGAAACATATTGGAATGTAAAGCTATCAATTCTGCTAATGCTGCTCGTTATGCCAGCGTATTAATAGAAACATATTGGAATGTAAAGCCGGAACAGGTTCGAAATAGGCATCAAACATTGTGTATTAATAGAAACATATTGGAATGTAAAGTTATGTTTTTTCAGAATATAGCGAGCGACATAAGGTATTAATAGAAACATATTGGAATGTAAAGATGCTCTAAGGTCTTCGGGATCCTGTTGTGATCCCTGTATTAATAGAAACATATTGGAATGTAAAGTTTTAATGGCACTGGAATGCTGGATTTGATATATCGTATTAATAGAAACATATTGGAATGTAAAGGTCCAACTGTAAACTTTTGAAGGAACCGGGAATGGAGTATTAATAGAAACATATTGGAATGTAAAGTCCAAACATAGTGTAGAACTGGCTTCGTGTACTGTGTATTAATAGAAACATATTGGAATGTAAAGTTTTTTCTTGAATTTTCGATACGAGTATTAATAGAAACATATTGGAATGTAAAGATATATTGCGCCGGATTCTTGAAATGTCGTTTCTTGTATTAATAGAAACATATTGGAATGTAAAGTGAAGAAATGCGTTTTAATTCTGCTGAGGCACAAGTATTAATAGAAACATATTGGAATGTAAAGTTACTTTATCGTGGAGGTATTCGCTTATGAGAATAACGTATTAATAGAAACATATTGGAATGTAAAGATGCAGTGACAGTAAACGGAGAATCGAATGATTATGGTATTAATAGAAACATATTGGAATGTAAAGATCTGCGAAGCATAACGAGCGGCATTAGCAGAATTGGTATTAATAGAAACATATTGGAATGTAAAGTAGCAACATTGCTTAAATTTTTCATCAGCAATCTTGTATTAATAGAAACATATTGGAATGTAAAGCACTATCATTTGATTGTTTTTGACTGGTTTCCGCCGTATTAATAGAAACATATTGGAATGTAAAGGAAGAAGTGCAGAAACTCTTCGACTACGATTCAAGTATTAATAGAAACATATTGGAATGTAAAGGAATTACTTAGTGCTAACCGTACTCGGATCAATGTAGTATTAATAGAAACATATTGGAATGTAAAGACAAGTACGATAACTACAACGCAAGCGGCAGCGCCAGGTATTAATAGAAACATATTGGAATGTAAAGTACCTTAAAGGAAAGGGTGTTATTAATCCAGATTTTCGTATTAATAGAAACATATTGGAATGTAAAGGAGAATCCCGCATTTCTTTCCCTTTTTGTACTGCACCGGTATTAATAGAAACATATTGGAATGTAAAGGGGGAAAGAAATCTGACGAACTAAAGGGAGGAATTGAGTATTAATAGAAACATATTGGAATGTAAAGTGTAATGAATGTGCTGGTAGACTGCCGTGCGGAGTAGTATTAATAGAAACATATTGGAATGTAAAGTGTAGTATTCCAGGATGATCTGCTTTGCTTTTGCCAGTATTAATAGAAACATATTGGAATGTAAAGGCTGAATATGAGAAGTTGTCAGAAAATCGTGTAGGTATTAATAGAAACATATTGGAATGTAAAGATACTACCGCAAGACCGGAAACTTGAGCATGACAGTATTAATAGAAACATATTGGAATGTAAAGTCAGGAACAGGCGGCAAAGATCGCAGGGGAATCCGAGTATTAATAGAAACATATTGGAATGTAAAGGCTCGTACAAATAACACAGGCTATAATCAGACATTGTATTAATAGAAACATATTGGAATGTAAAGTTGACTGTGAAATCTGAACTGTATCACCCACTTTGTATTAATAGAAACATATTGGAATGTAAAGGAAAGCAGTCGGTTTGAAAGCTGACGGTGTGGTAGGAGTATTAATAGAAACATATTGGAATGTAAAGTATAGATGGGTGGTTTCAGCCCTGCTGCCTTCACGTATTAATAGAAACATATTGGAATGTAAAGAAATTCGCACAAATGGGACTTTCGGCTTCGGATATGGTATTAATAGAAACATATTGGAATGTAAAGATTCTTGCTAACATTGGCGAGCAGCCTATCTATACTGTATTAATAGAAACATATTGGAATGTAAAGAGCAGTCCAGCAGCCGAGCTCGTAAGTGAGCCGATTAGTATTAATAGAAACATATTGGAATGTAAAGTTGTGACTGCATAGAGCAGCCATTCTCTCACTTTGGTATTAATAGAAACATATTGGAATGTAAAGGGGAAAAGGGGAGCTGAAAGAGCGGCTGGTCCTGCAGTATTAATAGAAACATATTGGAATGTAAAGTTCTATCCCTGGCTTGCACACTCTTTAATATCGTGTATTAATAGAAACATATTGGAATGTAAAGGGAGAAATCAGCGAAGATTCGGACGAACCACATATCGTATTAATAGAAATATATTGGAATGTAAAGACATATAAATTAACTTACTATTCAACTTTATTTTTCGGTATTAATAGAAACATATTGGAATGTAAAGGTGCTTTCCGCTGGTGGTTCCGGCGCTCTATAATGGTATCGTAATTTAAGACACTTCAAGAGACATTTCTTAATGAATCTGATATACTGTAAACACTACAGAAAGAAGGATTTTTATTATGTCTCGA
>QWCY01003954.1_pt1 | contig 24243 bp, 19 predicted proteins | sample 1972631 | NCBI WGS metagenome assembly QWCY01 (sample SAMN09866696, study PRJNA288562) | Human gut metagenome isolate pre1_stool, whole genome shotgun sequencing... | isolation source: gut | host: Homo sapiens | place: USA: California
AGTGTGGCCGCCGTGCTCGAGGAGATGGGGCTGGAGTCCGTCGGCGGGCCGGGCACCACGGCGGCGCTCGCGCTGCTCAACGACGCGGTGAAAAAAGGCGGCGTCATGGCCTCGTCCCACGTCGGCGGGCTCTCGGGCGCGTTCATCCCCGTGTCGGAGGACGCCGGCATGATCGCCGCGGCCGAGGCCGGCCGCCTGACGATCGAGAAGCTCGAGGCCATGACGTGCGTGTGCTCCGTGGGCCTGGACATGATCGCCGTGCCCGGCGACACCACGGCCGAGACGATCTCCGCCATCATCGCGGACGAGGCCGCCATCGGCATGATCAACAATAAAACCACCGCCGTGCGCATCATCCCCGCGCCCGGCAAGCAGGTGGGCGACACGGTGGAATTCGGCGGCCTGCTCGGCAGCGCGCCGGTCATGCCGGTCAACCGCTGCAGCGCGGCCGAGTTCATCGCCCGCGGCGGGCGCATCCCCGCCCCGCTGCACAGCCTGAAAAACTGAGAGGAGGATCCGCCTTGACACAGGAAAAGATGGACCGCATCAGTGAGCTGACGCGCATCGCGCGCGAGCGCGACCTGACGCCCGACGAACAGGCCGAGCGCAAGGCGCTGCGCGAGGAATACATCGCCGACTGGCGCCGCAGCACGATCGACGTGCTCGAAAACACGTACATCGACCACGGCGACGGCCGCATCACGAAGCTGCCGAAGAAAAAGCCCTGAGCCGTCACGCACTTGACAAGCGCGGCATATCGTGTTATACAAGAAGAGGAATTCCCCTTAAGAAGGGGGAAATAAACCGGAAGGAGCCTGAGCCATGCGTCTTTGCAGCTGCAGCAGCATCCGGGTCGCGGCATGTCCGACGACCTGTTGTTGTCGTGCGCAAAGAAGTGTCGCTTTCTGCCGGTAAACCCACGGCCGCGCCCAAAAGGTGCGTCCGCTGTGCATCCACATGGTTTTGCAACGCAGGAAGCCACGCGCTTCCTGCGTTTTTTGCCTGTGGCGCTATGTGAAAGAAGAAGAAGAAGGAGTGTCCCCATCATGACGCAAAAAAGTCTGCTGCACGCCGTCGCGGCGCAGATCGCCAACGGCTACGAAACGGCCGAGGTACCCATGTACAGCGAGCAGCTGCGCATGCCCGACCGCAAGGTCATCATCAAGATCATCGAGAACCTGCAGAAGGTGTTCTTCCCGGCATATTTCGCGGGCGGCACGGTGTCGCACGTCTCGGCCGAGACGTTTGCGGAGTTCCTGCTCGGCGAGATCTACACCGACCTCTGCGAGCAGGTGCATCTGGCGTTTTCCAACACGATCAAGGACGAGAGCGAGCTGCGCGAGCGCACGAGCGCCGTGTGCGACCGGTTCCTGTGCCGCCTGCCGCAGATCCAGGCCATGCTCATGAAGGACGTGGCCGCGAACTTCGACGGCGACCCCGCCGCCGGCAGCAAGGAGGAGGTCATCTTCTCCTACCCCGGCCTGTACGCGATCTTCGTCTACCGCGTGGCGCACGAGCTCTATGAGAGCAAGGTGCCGCTCATCCCGCGCATCATGAGCGAGTATGCCCACGGCGCGACCGGCATCGACATCAACCCCGGCGCGCAGATCGGCGAGTATTTCTTCATCGACCACGGCACCGGCATCGTCGTCGGCGAGACGACGATCATCGGCGACCACGTCAAGCTCTATCAGGGCGTGACGCTCGGCGCGCTCAGCCCGCGCCACGGCCACGCCGTGACCGGCAAGCGCCACCCCACCGTGGGCGACAACGCCACGATCTACTCCGGCGCGTCCATCCTCGGCGGCAAGACCGTCATCGGCGCCAACTCCGTCATCGGCGGCAACTCATTCATTACCGAGTCCGTGGCCCCGAACACGAAGGCCAGCACCGAGACCCCGCGCATGATCTTCCGCGTCGCGCAGCCGAAGCCCGGCGACGAGAAATAAGGCATAAATACACAAAAACACCGCAGGCCGACCGGCCTGCGGTGTTTTTTACCATTATGCAGTTTCGCGCGCTCACAATACCCCGATGCCGATGCTCAGCACCGCGCCGACGAGCACGATGCCGATGCCGACGAGACACAGCACCACGACGACGGCGGTGCTCATCTGCCGGCGCGAGGCGATGGCCCCGATGATGAGGCCGAGCCCCATCAGCGCAGACACCACGAGCACGAGCCACGCACCGCCCTTCATTTGCAGAGGGCGACGGCGGTCTTTGCCGCGACACGGGCATTGTTGAGCACAAGCTGGATGTTGCTCTCGAGGCTGTCGCCGCCGGTGAGCTCCGCCACGCGGGCCAGCAGGAACGGCGTGGTCTCCTTGCCGTGGATGCCCTGCTCGTGGCTCTCGGCGAGCGCCTGGTCAATGGCCTTGTCGATGACGGCCTTGTCCATGGCGTACTGCTGCGGGATCGGGTTCGTGACGAGCATGCCGGTCTTGAGGCCCAGGTCGCGCTGCGCCTGGAACATGGCGGCCAGATCCTCCGGCGTGTCGACGCGCGCGTCGACGCCGAGGCCGCTCTCGCGGGTGTAGAACGCGGGCAGCTCGTCCGTACCGTAGCCGAGCACAGGCACACCCTTCGTCTCCAGATACTCCAGCGTCAGGCCGAGGTCGAGGATGGCCTTCGCGCCCGCGCACACGACCATGACCGGCGTCTGCGCCAGCTCTTCAAGGTCGGCGGAGATGTCCATGGTCGTCTCGGCGCCGCGATGCACGCCACCGATGCCGCCGGTGGCAAAGACCTGGATGCCCGCCATGTGGGCGATCATCATCGTCGTGGTGACGGTGGTGGCGCCGTCCGCGCCGCGCGCGCAGATGACCGGCAGGTCGCGGCGGGATACCTTGGCGACCTTGCGTCCGGCCTTGCCGAGGTAAGTGATCTCCTCCTTGGACAGGCCGGCCTTCAGGCGGCCGCCGAGGATGGCGATGGTGGCGGGCACGGCACCGTTGTCGCGCAGGGTCTGCTCGACGAGCAGAGCCGTCTCGACGTTTTTCGGATAGGGCATGCCGTGGGAGATGATCGTGCTCTCGAGCGCGACGACCGGGCGGCCGTCTGCGAGCGCCTGCTGCACCTCGGGTGCAATGTCCAGATATTTGTTCATGTTCATAGTCAAAAACCTCCTTGGTTGTGTCGGTCAGATTGGTTCGCCTATATTGTAAAAGGTTTTCCGGAATTGTCAAGCATAATCCAGCAACAGAAGCACCGGCAAAAACGCACAAAAAGGAGACCGCCGAAGCGGTCTCCCTGGTTGCGTATCGGGAATGGGTTACGCCGCCTTCAGAACCTGCGTCGGGATCTGCGTCGGCGCGGAGGGCTGCTCCGGCGTGTCCGGAGTCATCTTCAGGATCTGGCCCAGCGCAGCCTCGTAGAAGCTGCAGAACACCTGCGCAAGCTGCGCGCGGTCGAGGCTGCCGAGCGGGCTGAAGTGGCCGTCATTGCCGACCATGATGCCGGCAAGGTAGCAGTAAGCGACCGCTTCCCGCGCCCACGAGGCCACGCTCGCGCCGTCGTCAAAGTTGGCAAGCGCGGACGCGATCCGCTCGTCGCTGATCAGGGACTCGCCGCCGCTGAGCCAGCCATAGAACATGACGGCCATCTCCTGACGGGTGATGGTGTCGTTCGGGCAGAAGGTGCCGTCGCCGCGGCCGGAGATGACGCCCGCATTGTAGGCCCAGATGACCGCATTGGTGTACCACTGGCCGGGCGCCACGTCCGTCAGCGGGCAGGTCTTGCCTTCCACGCTCGGCGCGCCTTCGGCCTCATAGAGCACCTGCGCGACCATGGCGCGGGTCGTCGTCACGCCGGGGGCAAACTTGCCGCCGCCGACGCCGGACATCAGGCCGGAAGCCTGCGCGAAGTCGACAGCAGCCTTGTACCAGCCGCTCTGCGCATCGGCGAACGTGTTGCCCACGATCTGCAGGTCACCCGCCGCCTTGACGACTGCCGGATAAACCGCCAGGCGCTCCGCCTCGGTCGCGGCCGCGTCCATCTTGGCGCAGGCCGCCGCATAGGCGCTGTAGCTCTCGGCCGTATAGGCGTCCTTGTCGAGGATCATCGCCTGCAGCGCGGCATAATACGGTGCGATGCCCTGATCGACCGTGATGCGGCCGGCAGGCTCGGCATAAGTCTCGCCGATGACGCCCTTGAGCTCCTTCGTGATGTATTCCATGACCACTTCGTCCAGCGGCAGGCCGGTGTCGAACTGGTTGGTTGCCGCTGCGAAGGCGTAGTAGGTATCGCCGCCGCCGGCCACGAAGTTGTTCGTGACGACAGCGTAGGTAGCCGCCGGGTCAAACACCTTGCCGTTGACGTTGTCAATGGTCACGCGCTGGATGCTCTTCGGGCCGTAGTAGGTGGATTTGGGATAGGTCTCCGGGTTCGCGTCGTACTTCTCATAGGTCTTGACCGTGAAGGTCAGACCCGCCGCCTGCGGGAAGCCACCGATGGATTCCGGCGTGCAGTACGTGCTGGCCTCGAGCGCCTCGAGCAGCTCGGCGCCGGTCACATAGACCACGGCGAGCGTGTTGCCGAACGGCAGCACGGTGTTGATGTCCTTCTTGGTGACGTCGCCGGCCTTGACGGTCGCGCGGATGCCGCCGCCGTTCGTGATGGCGACCACATTCTCCGCCGGGACGGAGATCGTCGCCTGCGTGCGGATCTTCCAGAGCATGGCGTCCGTGATCAGGTCGCCGAGGTTGGTCTCGGAGTCACGGTTGCCGTTGGGGGCCTTCGCGCCGTTGAGCTCCACTTTGCTCACGGCAAACTTCTCGCCATAGGCCTTGTCGATGGGGTCGATGATGGCCTTGGCGGCCGCGGCGACCTTTTCGTCGCGCGTTTTGTAGTCAACGACGGTGACGGACTTGCCGTCAGCGTTCTTCTCGGTGTGCCAGACGGCCTTGAGCTCATTGCCGACGATCTTCTTCGTGGCGTTGTCAATGGTGATGACGCCGATGTTGGCAAAGGCCGTGCCCGTGGACTGGATGGCCTCCTTGTTCGGGCCGGCGGTCATAACGGTGTGGGAGTGGCCGTCGATGATGAAGTCGATGCCCTTCACGTTCTTGGCCAGATCATAGGAGGTGTAGGGCTCGGAGCTCTCGTCCACGCCCAGATGCGCGAGGCAGACGACGATGTCGGCGCCCTGCTCCTTGAGCGCGGCGACCTGCGCGGCCGCGCAGGCATAGAGCTCTTTGCCGTCCTTGCCGGCAAGGAACTTCAGGCCCTCAATGAGCTTGGGGTTGGCCTTGGTCTGCGCCTCGGGGGTCTCGAGACCGAAGAAGCCGATCTTCACGCCGCCCTTTTCGATGATGGTGTTGGCGTCAAAGATGGTCTTGCCATCGGCGCCGAGCACATCGGCGCACAGAACTTTGAACTTGGCGGCCTTCATGTTCTCCGCCAGCTGGGCATAGCCGTAGTCGAACTCGTGGTTACCGATGGTGGCCACGTCGTAGCCGGTGGCGTTCATCATGGTCACCGCGTCGGCGCCCTTGTTGACGCTGACGTAGACGGTGCCCTGGCTGTAGTCGCCGGCGTCGGCCAGAATGACCTCGGCGCCCTGCGCCTCATAGTCGGCCTTCAGAGATGCCATGGCCGCGTACAGGTCGATCGCACCATGCACGTCGTTCGAGTGCAGGATGACGGTCTTGCCATCGAGCGGCTTTGCCTCGCCGGCTGCAAACGCCGTGCACGACAGGCTCAGGACCAGGCACAGCACCAGCAGCAGCGAAAGCAGTTTCTTCGTGTGCTTCATGTGTTATCCTCCGTTTCCGTTTTGTTTTTTCCGGGTTTCCGCTGCTTTGATTATAGCATCCCGCGAAAAAAATTGGGATGGGCTTTGTGCAAAAAGTGCGTCAAATCCCGCGCGCAATTTGAACAAATTTATCCAGCAATTTTGTTCCAATTGTCAAATAACCAGGGCGCGTTCCGTTTTCGCCATTTGCCGTTTGCAATCCCCTGCGCGGTATGGTAAACTATTGTGTCCAAGTTTTTTGAAAGGAGCCGAACGATGAGCTACGCAGACGAGGTCTTTATCCGCAACTGCCGCGACATTCTGCAAAATGGCGTCTGGGATACCGATCAGGCCGTGCGCCCCCGCTGGGAGGACGATGGTGCTCCCGCGCACACGGTCAAGAAGTTCGGCATCGTCAACCGCTACGACCTGTCCCGGGAGTTCCCGCTGCTGACGCTGCGGCGCACCTACTGGAAGACCGCCGTGGACGAGCTGCTGTGGATCTGGCAGCAGAAGTCGAACAACATCCATGACCTGCGCGGCCACATCTGGGACCAGTGGGCCGACGAGACCGGCTCCATCGGCAAGGCCTACGGCTATCAGCTCGGCGTCAAGCACCAGTACCCCGAGGGCGAATTCGACCAGGTGGACCGCGTGCTCTACGACCTGAAGCACAACCCCGCCTCCCGCCGCATCCTGACGAATATTTACACGTTCGAGGACCTGCACGAGATGGCGCTCTATCCGTGCGCGTACTCGATGACGTTCAACGTCTCGGGCAACACGCTCAACGCCATCCTCAACCAGCGCAGTCAGGACATGCTCGCGGCGAACAACTGGAACGTCGTGCAGTACGCCGTGCTCGTGCACATGTTCGCGCAGGTGTCCGGCCTGCAGGCGGGCGAGCTGGTGCACGTCATTGCCGACGCGCACATCTACGACCGCCACGTGCCGGTCATCGAGCAGCTGATCCAAAACGAGCCGAAACCGGCGCCGCAGTTTTTCATCGACCCGGACGTGCATGATTTTTACGCCTTTACGCGCGACAGCTTCCGCGTCGAGGGCTACGAATACAGCGAGTTCACGGGGAAGATCCCCATCGCGGTGTAAGGGGGCAGGCAGATGGATGCAATCGTCGCCGTCTATGCCGACTGGGGCATCGGGGCCAGGGGCACGCAGCCGCTCGTGATCCCCGCCGACCGCCGCCGCTTCCGGGCGCTCACGATGGGCGCGGCCGTGATCGTCGGCCGGCGCACGCTGGACGATTTTCCCGGCGGCAGGCCGCTGCCGGGGCGCGAGAATCTCGTGCTCACGCGGCAGAACATCACGATCGAGGGCGCGCAGGTGGTACACGCCCCGGCTGAGGCCGTCGCCGCCGCCGCGCAGTATGACCGCTGCTTCGTCATCGGCGGAGACAGCGTGTTTCGGCAGATGTTCCCCCACCTGACGCGCGTGTACGTCACGAAAATCGACGCCGTGCCCCACTCGGACGTGTTTTTCCCGGATCTGGACGCCGACCCCGCGTGGCGCTGCGTGTCGAGCGAGCCGCGCGCAGAGCACGACGGCGTGGGCTATCAGTTCTGCGTGTACGAAAAAACGAAAGAAGAAAAAGTATGAAAAAGCCGCCGCTTTCCAACCCTGGAAAGCGGCGGCTTTTTTCTGCCCTCACCCGGCGAGCACCGTGAGCGAGAGCGCATTGATGCACATGTGGAAAAACACCGGCGGCCAGATCGAGCGCGTCTGCTCATAGCAGAACGTGAGCGCGGCCGACACCGGCACATACGCCAGCGCCGAGAGCAGCAGCTTCGGCTCCTGATATACGAGCACATACTGCCAGACGTGGTAGAGCGAGAAGAGCGCGATGGACGCGGCGTAGGCCCAAAAGCGGCTCTTCGGCCGGATGGTGCCAAAGACCACGCCGCGAAACAGGCACTCCTCCACGAGCGGCGCCATGAGCACCGCGACGGCGATCATGCGCTTGTAGTCCGCCCGGGCAAGGCCGCTCACGGCGTCGTTGTTCGGCACGGGCAGCTCGCCGATGAGGCTCGTGCCGAGCTGCAGCACGAGCGAGAGCAGCACGTCGATGCCGTAGGCGGCAAGCATCATGCCGATGCAGCGCAGAATGCTGCCGACCATCGTGTCAAAGCTGCGGCGCAGAAACCGCCACATGGCGATGAGCGTGAACACGAGGCCGCAGAGATAGTAAAAAACGTTGCACGTCACGTCCGATGGCAGTTTGCCAAGCACCGCCATGAGCAGTGCGCCGATCGTCAGCGGCAGCAAGACCGCATGGATGGGAAAGTAGACCCAGCCCGCGATGCGCGCGCCGCGGGGCATGGGGTCGCTCCACGCCGTGTTGGGATGTTGCACGTCAGCCCCTCGCTTTCTGCTGCAGCTCAAAGAGCAGGCGCATGGCCTCGATCGGCGTGATGGTGTTGAGGTCGATGCTGCGGAGCTCCTCGGCAATTTCATCCCCGGCCGCGTCGCCGAGCGTCATCTGCGCCGCGTCCTCCGCCGCGCGGGCGGGCGCAGGCAGCTCCGCCGCGCCGGACTCCAGCTCGCGCAGGTAGGTCTTGGCCTTCGTGATGATCGCATCGGGCACGCCGGCCAGCTTGGCGACCTCGATTCCGTAGCTGTCGTCGGCCGCGCCGGCGACGATCTTGCGCAGGAACAGCAGCGTGCCGCCCTGCTTTTTGGCCGTGATGTTGTAGTTGCGCACGCCGGGCAGCGTCTGCTCGAGCGCGGTCAGCTCGTGGTAGTGCGTGGCGAACATGGTCTTGGCGCCGAGGCGGCGCGGGTCCGCGCAGTATTCGAGCACCGCGCGGGCGATGGCCATGCCGTCGTAGGTGGACGTGCCGCGGCCGATCTCGTCGAGGATGAGCAGGCTCTGCGCCGTGGCGTGGCGGAGGATGTTGGCCATCTCGCTCATCTCGACCATGAACGTGCTCTGCCCGGCGGCCAGATCGTCGGATGCGCCGATGCGCGTGAACACGCGGTCGACCACACCGATGACGGCGCTCTTCGCCGGGACGAACGAGCCCATCTGCGCCATGAGCACGATGAGCGCAGTCTGGCGCATGTACGTGGATTTACCGGCCATGTTCGGCCCGGTCACGATGGCGACGCGGTCGTCCGCGTCGTTGAGGAACGTGTCGTTCGGGACAAAGAGGCTGTCCTTCTGCGCCTGCTCGACAACGGGGTGGCGCCCCTCGCGGATGTCGAGCGTGCGCGAGAGGTCGACCTCGGGGCAGACGTAGTGGTTTTTCACCGCAGTCTCCGCCAGTGAGCACAGCGCGTCGAGCCGGGCCACGGCGTCCGCCGCCGCCTGCACGCGCGCGACCTCGCCCGCGACGAGCTGGCGCACCTCGTTGAAGAGCGTATACTCCAGCTCCGCGATGCGCTCGCGCGCCGTCAGGAGCGTGTTCTCGAGGTCCTTGAGCTCGCGCGTGAAATAGCGCTCGCTCGACACCAGCGTCTGCTTGCGGATATAGTCCTCCGGCAGCTCGGTGACGCCCGCGCTGTTCGGAATGTCGATGTAATAGCCAAAGACCTTGTTGTAGCCGACCTTGAGCTTTTTGGCGCCCGTGCGCTCACGCTCGCGCTGCTCGAGCTCGGCAACGGTCTGCGCGCCGTGGTCGCGCACGTTGCGCAGGCGGTCGACCTCCTCGCTGTAGCCCGGTCGGAGGATGCCGCCCTCGCGCACGGAAAACGGCGGCTCGTCGCAGATGGCGCGGTCGATGCGCGCGCAGAGGTCGGCGAGCGTGTCCATCTGCGCAATGTCGCGCAGGGCCGCGCTGTGTACGTCCTTGAGCAGCGCCGTCAGGTTCGGCAGCTGCGCGCAGCACAGGGCCAGCGCGTGTAGGTCTCGCCCGTTGGCAGAGCCGTACACCGCGCGGGAGACAAGGCGCTGCATGTCGCCGATCTCGCGCAGGCAACGGATGAGCTCGCCGCGCAGGACGTTATCGCCCACCAGCTCCTCCACCGCGCCGAGGCGGCGGCGGATCTGCACGGGGCTCAGCAGCGGACGCTCCACCCACGCGCGCAGCAGGCGGCCGCCCATGGGCGTTTTCGTCTTGTCGAGCACCCAGAGGAGGCTGCCGCGCTTTTCGCCGGAGCGGAGGTTTTCCGTCAGCTCGAGGTTGCGGCGCGTGGTGTAGTCCAGCTCCATGTAGTGGTCGTCGCCCAGCAGCTCCAGCCGCCGGATGTGGCCGAGGTCGCACTTTTGCGTCTCGTGCAGGTAGGCCAGCAGTGCCCCGGCCGCGCACACGGCCGCCGGTGCCTCGCCGAGGCCGAGCGCGTCCGTGCTCTGCACGCCGAACTGCTCGCACACGCGCGCGGCCGCCGCCAGGTATTCAAACCGGTCGCCGCCCGCCTCGACCAGACTGCCGAGGCGCTTGGTGAGGAAGGTGCGGATCTCGTCATGTTCCGCCGCCGCGTCGGCGCACACGGCCTCGCGCGGGGCGAAGCGGCCGAGCTCGTTGAGGATGTGGCTCACGGCGTCGGCCGGGTAGTTCGCGGCGCAGAATTCCCCCGTCGAGAGGTCGCAGAACGCCGTGCCGCCGGACTGTCCGCTGAGATACACCGCGCAGAGGTAGTTGGACTTGTTCTCCTCGAGCATGGACGAGGCCGTGACCGTGCCGGGCGTGATGATGCGGATGATGTCCCGCTCGACCAGCCCCTTGGCCAGCGCGGGGTCCTCCATCTGCTCGCAGATGGCCACCTTGTAGCCCTTGGCGATCAGGCGGCCGATGTACGCCTCGGCCGAGTGGTACGGCACACCGCACATGGGCGTGCGCTCGGCCGGGTCCTCGACATTGCGGTCGCGCGTCGTGAGCGTAAGGTCGAGCTCGCGCGCGGCCAGGCGCGCGTCGTCGTCGAACATCTCATAGAAATCGCCCAGCCGGAAAAACAGCAGGCAGTCGGGGTTGCGCTGCTTGATCTCGTAATATTGCCGCTTCATCGGTGTCAGTTCCGCCATGCGTCATACCTCCTCGCCATAGAGCGCCCAGGTGTTGCTGCCGGTAATCTTCACGTCCACGAACCGCCCGACGAGGGACGCGTCCCCGCGCATATGCACGAGGCGGCCGCCCTTCGTGCGCGCCGTGAGCGGATGGTCGCCCCGGCCGTCGGCCCCGTCGACGAGCACGCGCTGCACGCTGCCCTCATAGGCGCGGTGCTTCTCCTCCGAGATGCGGTTGGCCGCCGCGACGAGCGCGTCAAAGCGCACCTGCTTCTGCGCGCGGGTGTAGGGGTCGGGCATCTTCGCCGCCGGGGTGCCGACGCGCGGCGAGTAGATGAAGGTGAACATCGCGTCGTAGCGCACGGTCTCGATGAGCGAGAGCGTGTCCTGAAACTCTTCGTCCGTCTCGCCGGGGAAGCCCACGATGATGTCCGTCGTGAGCACGAGGTCGGGCATGTACTGCCGCGCGAGCGCCACCTGCGCCAGATATTTCTCGCGCGTGTAGCCGCGGTTCATCGCGTGCAGGACGCGGTCATTGCCGCTCTGCACGGGCAGATGCATCTGGTGCGCGCACTTTTCGCACTCGGCCATGGCGCGAAAGAGCTTTTCCGTCGCGTCCTTCGGGTGGCTGCTCATGAAACGGATGACAAAGTCGCCCGGGATGGCGTTGATGCGCCGGATGAGGTCGGCAAAGTCCACGTCCTCGTCGAGGTCGCGGCCGTAGGAGTCGACGTTCTGCCCCAGGAGCGTGATGTCCTTATACCCCGCCGCGACGAGCTCGCGTGCCTCGCGCTCGATCTCGTCCGGATGGCGGGAGCGCTCGCGCCCGCGCACATACGGCACGATGCAGTAGGTGCAGAAGTTGTTGCACCCGTACATGATCGACAGCCACGCCTTGACGCTGCCGTCGCGCTGCTGGGGGATGCCCTCGGCCACGCTGCCGTCCGCCGGTGCGATGGCGAACACGCGCCGGTGCTCGGTACAGACGGTGCGCAGCAGCTCCGGAAAGCGCCACAGCTCGTGCGGGCCGAAGACAAGGTCGACGATGCGGTAGGACTTTTTCAGCTTCTCGGCCACATGCTCCTGCTGCGCCATGCAGCCGCAGACCGCGATGATCTGGTTGGGGTTGTGCGCCTTGGTGTGCGTCAGCGCGCCGACGTTGCCGAACACGCGCGTCTCGGCGTGCTCGCGCACGGCGCAGGTGTTCATGACGACGACGTCGGCCGCGAATTCGTCCTGTGTGAAATCAAAGCCCATGGCGCGCAGATAGCCGCGCAGCTTTTCGCTGTCGGCCTCGTTCTGCTGGCAGCCGTAGGTGTCGACCATGGCCAGCGGCTGGCGGCCGCCGGCGGTGAAGTGCGCGCGCAGCTGCGCGCAGATATCCAACTGGTGCTGGATGTCCGATTCGGGGATCTCCGTTCTCTGATAGCTCATGCAATGCTCCTGCCTGTCCGGCTCCGGCCGGATAAAATTTGAAGTGTGATAGAATATTGTAGCATTTCGCGGTGGAATTTTCAATGACAATCCTTTATAATATACGCGCGGGGCGCACGCGCCCCATGGACTGTACTTAAAGGAGGGCAAACGATGCCCGATATTCAAATTCTCTCTCCGCATCTGGCGGATCTGATCGCCGCGGGCGAGGTCGTGGAGCGGCCCGCCTCGGTCGTCAAGGAGCTGGTGGAAAACGCGTTCGACGCCGGGGCCCGCACCGTGACGGTGGAGCTGCGCGGCGGCGGCGCGACATATCTGCGCGTGACGGACGACGGCTGCGGCATGGCGCCCGAGGACGCAGGCATCGCGTTTTTGCGCCACGCGACGAGCAAGCTGCACGACGAGCAGGGGCTCGAGGCCATCGGCACGATGGGCTTTCGCGGCGAGGCGCTGGCCGCGATCAGCGCGGTGTCGCACATCACACTCACGACGCGGCAGCGCGGCGCGGCGGCCGGCACGCACATGACGCTCGACGCGGGCGACATTCAGGACATGTACGAGACCGGCTGCCCCGAGGGCACGACGATGATCGTGCGCGACCTGTTTTTCAACACGCCCGCCCGGCGCAAATTCCTGAAGTCCGACCGCGCGGAGGGCGCGGCCTGCGCCGCCGCCGCGCTGCGGTGCGCGCTCGGCCGGCCGGACGTGTCCGTGCGCTGCATCCGCGACGGGGAGGAGGTTTTCTTCTCCCCCGGCGACAACAAGCTCGACAGCTGCGTCTACAGCCTGCTCGGGCGCGACCTCGCCATGAGCCTGCTGCCCTGCGCGGGTGAGGGCGACGGCGTGCGTGTGCACGGCTTCATCTCCTCACCCGCCGCCGGGCGCGGCAGCCGCGCGCAGCAGTATTTCTTCTGCAACGGCCGGTGGATCAAATCCGCCGCGCTGCAGGCCGCGCTCGAACAGGCCTACCGCAACACGCTGCTCGTGGGGCGCTTCCCCGCGTGCGTGCTGTATATCGAGCTCAGCTGCGCGGCCGTGGACGTGAACGTCCACCCGGCCAAGACTGAGGTGAAGTTCACGCACGAGCGCGCGGTGTTTGACGCCGTGTATTACGGCGCGCGCGCCGCGCTCGAGGCGGAAAGGGAGCCCGTGACCACGCTGCCGAAGGCGGCGAAACCGGCGCCCGCACCGACGGCGGACCCGTTCGTGCCGGCGGCGCCGAAAGCGGCCCCGGCCGCAGCACAGCACCAGCCTGCACCCGCAGCGCCGGCATTTGCGTCTGCGCGCACCTATGCTCCCGTCGCCCCGGCGGAGGAAGCGGTCGCGTTCCGCTCTCCGACGGCGTCGGCCTTCGCCGCGCCGCGCGTGGCCCCGCCGCCGGTGTTCGCATCGCCCGCGCGCCCCGTGCCGAGCACGCCGCCGGAGCCGGTCGCGCAGCCCGTGCAGACTGCCATCGAGCCGGAACCGGCCGTGCCCTCCCCGCTTGAGAGTGCCGCGCCCCCGGCCGAGCCGCCCGCCCGCCTGATCGGCGAGGCGATGCACACCTACATCCTCGTCGAGAAGGGCGAGACGCTCATCCTCATCGACAAGCACGCGGCGCACGAGCGCATCAACTTCGACCGCCTGCGCCAGAACCCGGCCGACATCCCGTCGCAGACGCTGCTCGAGCCGCTGCCCTTCACGCCGGACGCGAGCGATGCCGACGTGCTGCAGCAGTACGGCAGCTTGCTCGCGGAGCTCGGCTTCACGCTCGAACCGTTCGGCCGCTGCGATTACATTCTCCGCGGCGTGCCCGCGCAGCTTGACGCGGCGGACGCGCTGCCCGCGCTCGAGGAGATCTGCGCGCAGCTGCGCCACGGCGCGCGCATGGACGCGCAGTCCGTGCGCGACGAGGTGCTCAAGACCGTGGCGTGCAAGGCGGCCATCAAGGCCGGCTGGCAGACCGAGCCCGAAGAGCTGCTGCGTCTGGCGGACGCGGTGTGCGCCGGCGAGGTGAAATACTGCCCGCACGGCCGCCCCGTCGCCGTGACACTCACGCGCCGGGAGCTGGACAAGCTCTTCAAGCGCATCGTTTAAAAAGGAAGCAGGGAGCGCCGGAACGCGCTCCCTGTCAGACTGTACAACTTTGTTTACTTGTGGTAGTACAAAATGCCCATGCAGCCGGGGCCGCAGTGGTTCGACACCGTGCAGCCGGCCTGCGTGTGGATGACTTCCTCAAACGGCTGGCACGCGCGCACGACGCGCTCGAGCTCCCGCCACGTGGCCTCATCGATGCCGGAATCCGTGATGAAGATGCGGTGGCAGTCAATGTCGTCGCGGCCCTTGAGCCGGTCCTCGATGTACTGCACGTAGCACTTTTCGAGCTTGCCGCGGTACTTGCGGCCGACGCCCATCTTGCCGTCCTTGACCTCGATGCACGGCTTGAGGTGCAGGAGGTTCGCGCTCATGGCCACGAGCGCCGAGCAGCGGCCGCCGCGCTTGAGATACTCCAGCGTATCGATCACGAAGCTGACGTCGAGCTTCTCGCGCTTTTTCTCCAGCGCCGCCGCGATGTCGGCAGCGTCCATGCCCTGCTCGGCCATATCGGCCGCGTCGAGCACCAGGTGGCCGATGCCGGTCGAGAGGTTGCGCGCGTCCACGGGATAGACGTTCGTAAACTCCCTGGCCGCGATGCAGGCGTTCTGATAGCAGGCGGACATGTCGCTCGAGATCGTGAAGTGGATCACGGCGTCATATTCCTCCCGGCACGCAGCAAAGTACGCCAGATAGTCCGACACATTCACCGCTGCGGTCTTGCAGAGCTTGCCCGTGGCCTTGGCATATTCATAGAGCTCCTGCGGGTGTACGTCAATGCCGTCGCGCAGGGTCTCTTCGCCGCGGATGATGTACAGTGGCGTGATGCCGATGTGATAGCGCTCGATCAGCTCGGGCGAGAGGTCGCACGTGCTGTCGGCAGAAATTTTGATCTTCATGGGTTCACCTTCCTGAAAACTGGGGAATGTGCTTTCATTCTAACACATTTCTAATACTTTTCAACATAATCTTTCTGAATTCTCCCCCACGGAAAGGAGACTGTCACGATGCAGCCAAAACTTGTCGTCATCACCGGCCCGACTGCCTCGGGCAAGACCGCGCTCGGCGTGGCACTTGCGCAGCGGCTCGGCGGCGAGGTCGTCTCGGCCGACTCGATGCAGATCTACCGCGGCATGGACATCGGCACGGCCAAGCCCACGCCGGAAGAGATGCAGGGTGTGCCGCACCACATGATCGACATCGCCGATCCCGCGGAAAACTACTCCGTCTCGCGCTACGCCGAGGAGGCCTCCGCTTGTGTAGATGACATTCTCGCGCGCGCAAAACTGCCGATCGTCGTCGGCGGCACGGGGCTGTATATCGACTCGCTCATCGCCGGGCGCACGTTTGCCGACGGCACGGCCGACACCGCTCTGCGGCAGGAGCTGAGCGAGCGCTACGACGAGATCGGCGGCGAGGGCCTGCTCGGCGAGCTGCGCAAGGTGGATCCCGAGCGGGCGGCCAGGCTCCACCCCGCGGACAAAAAGCGCATCGTGCGCGCCATGGAGGTCTACGTTCTTACAGGCAAAACGATCACGCAGCACGACGCCGAGACCCGCGCCGTGCCGCCGCGGTACGACGCGGCGAAGATTGCGCTCGATTTCACCGACCGGCAGGACCTCTACGACCGCATCGACCGGCGCGTGGATATCATGGTGCGGCAGGGCCTGTTCGACGAGGTGCGCGCGCTGCTGGCCGCCGGTGTGCCGGCCGACTGCACGGCCATGCAGGCCATCGGCTACAAGGAGGCCGTCGCCGCCGTGCGGGGGGAAGCCTCGCCGCAGGACGCCGTGGCCGCCATCCAGCTCGCCTCCCGGCGCTATGCCAAGCGCCAGCTCACGTGGCTGCGGCGGGACCAGGATCTGTTCTGGAAACCCGGAGGAAACTGCCATTTCGACCGGATTTGTATAAATTCACTATTTTACGGAGCGGCAGATTGTGTTATGATGAATCAATGTACCCCGCTCCGGCCAAAGGAGCGGCGACCATGCAAAAGACACAGAACCTTCAGGACACATTCCTCAATTACATCCGGCGGGAAAAGATCCCCGTGACCCTGTTTCTCATGAACGGGTTCCAGCTGCGCGGCGTTGTGCGCAGCTTTGACAGCTTCGTCGTGCTCATCGACGCCGACGGCCGGCAGCAGATGATCTACAAGCACGCGATCTCGACGGTCGCGCCGGCGCGGCCGGTCTCGCTCGAGCTGCAGGGCTGATCTCCCCGCCGCCCCCCGCCGAAAGGAGGGCCGGATTTGAAGAAAACGAATACTTTCACGAACATCGCCATGTTCGTGCTCTTCGCGGCCATGCTCGTGTATCTGGGCGTGTACCTGTTTCGCTCGACGCAGCAGTCTTACGCCACCGCCCCGGCGGTGCTCGTGACCGTCAGCGAGAGCGGACAGGCCAGTGGCATCGTCGTGCGCGAGGAGCAGGTCATCGCCTCGGACAAGGAGTTTCTGTCCCTGTCCGTGGACGACGGCAAGGAGGTCGCCAACGGCGGCGAGATCGCCATCGGCGTGGACTCCAAGGCCGCGCTCGACAGCGCCAGCCGCGCCCGCGAGCTGAAAAAGGAGATCGCCTACGTCTCGAGCCTGCTCTCGCGCGCGGGCAGCGCCTCCGGCGCGTCGGACCGCGACAGCGACGTGCGCAGCGCCATCCTGCAGCTCAACGCCGCCGTCTCCGCCGGCAGCACGTCGGAGCTGGACGACATTTGCATGGACCTCAGTTCCCTGCTCTTCGGCTCCGCGACCGGCACCGTCTCGCAGGGCGACCTCGACGCGCTCAACGCCGAGCTGCACCAGCTCGAAAACGCCGGCGCCGGCCGCGGCAGCATCACGGCCCCGGCCGCGGGCCTGTTCACGTCCACGACCGACGGATATGAATCGCTCACGCCGGACAAGCTCGAGAATCTCACGCCCGACGGCGTGGACGCGCTCGAGCGCACCACCCCCGCGACGCCCGCCAACGCCATCGGCAAGCTCGTCACGGCGAAAAAGTGGTACTTCGCCTCCGTCATGAACAAGGCCGACGCCGACCGCCTGAACCTCGGCGGCAGCGCCGCGCTCAACTTTCCGCAGCACTACAACAGCACCGTCTCGGCAATCGTGCTGAGCAAAAGCGAGCCGGACGACAGCGGCAAGGTCGCCGTCGTGTTTGCGTGCAACGCAGCGCTGGCCGACACGCTGGCCATGCGCAAAGCGACGGCCGACGTGGTCTACAGCGAGCACACCGGCCTGCGCGTGCCGCTCAAGGCCGTGCACATGGACGACGACGGGCAGGCGTATGTCTACGTCGTCACGGCGGCGCAGCTGGAGAAAAAACCGATCGAGATCATCTATCAGACCGGCGACTACTGTCTCGTCGCCCAGAGCGCGGAGAGCAACGCCCTGCGCGCCGGCAACGAGATCGTCGTCACCGGCAAGGGCCTGTCCAACGGGCAGGTCGTAAAATAAGGAGGCACCACCGACTATGAGCACCATTGCCGAAAACATTGCCGCCATCCGCGCGCGCATTGACGCCGCCGCCCGCCAGACGGGCCGCACGGGCGCCGACATCACGCTCGTGGCAGCGACGAAGATGAACGACGCCGCGCGCGTGCGCGAGGCCGTCGCCGCCGGGATCGACGCCTGCGGCGAGAACCGCGTGCAGGAGATGACCGAAAAGCTCACCCAGGACGCCTACACCGGCGCGCCGCTGCACTTCATCGGCCACCTGCAGACGAACAAGGTCCGGCAGGTCGTGGGGAAGGTCGATCTCATCCAGTCGGTGGACTCGCCCGAGCTTCTGGCCATGATCGAAAAACGCGCGGCCGGGCAGGGCATCGTGCAGGACATCCTGCTCGAAGTGAACATCGGCGGCGAGGCCGCCAAGAGCGGCGTGGACCCCGCCGCCCTGCCGCAATTGCTGGAAACGGCCGCCGGCTGCGCGCATATTCGCGTGCGCGGCCTGATGGCGATCCCGCCCGTGGCAAAAACTTCCGACGGAAATCATGCATATTTTACGAAAATGCACGAGCTTTTTGTTGACATCGGCAGAAAAAAATACGATAATGTTTCTATGGATTTTCTGTCCATGGGTATGAGCGGAGACTTTGAGGACGCCATTTCCGCCGGCGCGAACATGGTGCGCGTCGGCTCGTCGATCTTTGGCGCGCGGGATTATTCCCAGCACTGAGCGCCGCTTCGGCTCACTCCACAGAGATCAGTGCGGCGGCACGGCGCCGCCGGCACGTAAAAGGGGGGTCCCGAATGGGATTTTTGGATGAACTGAAAAAAATGACCCGTCCGTACGATGACGACGACGAGTTTTTTGATGATGAGGATGAAGCGATCCCGGTCGCGGAAGAGCCCGCGCCGGCGCGTCCGGCTCAGGCCCGCCCGGCACAGGCGCGCCCGGCTGCGCCCCGCCGCCAGGCGTCCGCACCGAAAAAGAGCACCTTCGTCCGCGACGATCCGGTGATGGAGCCGGAGCGGCCCGCACCGACCTACGCGCCGCGGGGCGACAGCCGCGTGACCGACAAGGTCGTCAATCTCAGCAACGGCAAGCAGCTTCAGGTCGTGCTCGTCGCGCCGACGCAGTTTGAGGCCGCCAGAGAGATCGCCGATCACCTGCTCAGATACCACGCCGTGCTCATCAATCTGGAAAAGGCAGATCCGGCCGTCGCCCGCCGGCTGATCGACTTCCTTTCCGGCGTTGCCTACGCGCAGGAAGGTGATATCCGCCCTGCCGCAAGCAAGACGTATATCATCACGCCGCGCAACGTTGACCTCATGGGCGACCAGCCCGACGATATGGAGTCGGGTGAGTTTCACCTGTAAATCCGGGCATACTGTCTCTGACAGTGTCCATCGTGTAGTACACCTATAGAAAGAATGGAGGACTATCCAACATGACTCCTCAGGATATTCGGGAAAAAACGTTTGAAAAAGCAATGTTCGGCGGATACGACATGGCCGCCGTGCAGAACTATCAGGAAGAAGTGGCCACCGAGCTTGCCAACGCGCAGAAGGAAATCGCTGTGCTCAAGGGCAAGATGAAGGTGCTGGTCGATAAGATAGAAGAGTACCGCGCCAGCGAAGACGCCATGCGTCTGGCCATACTGTCGGCCCAGAAGGTCGGCAAGCAGATAGAGGACGATGCCAAAGCCAGCGCTGACAAGATACTCAGCGAGGCCAAGAACACGTCCGACCGAATACTTGGCGGCCTCCAGCACGAAACCGCCAACGAGGAAGCCAAACTCCTCACCGCCAAAACGTCCTGCGCAAAATTTCTGGAAGATGTGCGTAATCTGTGCATGAATCAGCTCGAGTACCTGGATAAGATCGCCGGGTCAAAAGCCGTGGCCGCGCAGCCTGCAGCCCAGCCTGCAAGCGTGAGTGCAGCCCCTGCCGCGCCGGTGTCCGCGCCGGTGGAGCAGCCCGCGCAGCCGGAAGCTCCGGCCGCCGCGCAGCCCGCGGAAGCCGCCGCCGTTGCCGCCGCCCCCGTGGAGGCGCAGCCGGTCGAGGCCGACGACACCGCGGCCGACAGTGCAGCAGACGACGCCACGCAGCTTTATCACTTCCTGCATAACAGCTGAGTGAATATGCAATCAACCAGGGCGGGACGGCCTGTGCCGTACCGCCCTGCGCAATTTTTGATGGAAATACAACTCTGAGAGGAGAAAAATAGAACCATGTCCAAGAATGATTTCAACGCCACGATCAATCTGCCGAAAACAGACTTCCCCATGCGCGCCGGCCTTGCCAAGCGGGAGCCCGAAATGCTCCAGCGCTGGTACGACATGGACCTGTACCACGAAATGCTCAAAAAGAACGACGGCAAGCCGCGCTTCAGCCTGCACGACGGCCCTCCGTTCTCCAACGGCGACATCCACATGGGTCACGCGCTCAACAAGGCGCTCAAGGACTTCATCGTCCGCTCCTACGCCATGCGCGGCTACTACACGCCCTACATCCCCGGCTGGGACAACCACGGCATGCCCATCGAGAGCGCCATCATCAAGGAGCAGAAGCTTAACCACAAGGCCATGAGCATCGCCGACTTCCGCAGTGCGTGCCATGACTATGCGCAGAAATACATCGACCGCCAGATGGCCGGCTTCAAGCGCATGGGCGTCATGGGCGACTGGGAGCACCCCTACAAGACCATGAACAAGGGCTTTGAGTCCGACGAGGTGCGCGTGTTCGGCAAGATGTACCAGAACGGCCACATCTACAAGGGCCTCAAGCCCGTGTACTGGTGCCCTCACGATGAGACCGCCCTCGCCGAGGCGGAGATCGAGTATCAGGACGATCCGTGCACGACCGTGTACGTGAAGTTCCCGATGCACGACGACCTCGGCAAGCTGCCGAACGTCGACCACAGCAAGCTCTTCTTCGTCATCTGGACGACGACGATCTGGACCCTGCCCGGCAACCTCGCCATCGCGCTCAACCCGCGCGAGCTGTACAACCTCGTGCAGGCCCCGAACGGCGAGGTCTACATCATGGCCGACGCCCTGACCGAGAAGGTCATGCACATCGGCGGCTTTGACAGCTATGAGGTGCTCGAGCAGCACCCGGGCGACTTCTTTGAGAACATGCTCGCCGACCATCCGTTCCTGCCCAAGACCTCGCGTCTGGTGCTGGCCGATTACGTCACGATGGATTCCGGCACCGGCTGCGTGCACACTGCGCCCGGCTTCGGCGCCGACGACTACCTGACCTGCAAGCGCTACGGCATGGACATGGTCGTGCCTGTGGACGATCAGGGCCGCCACACCGACTACGCCGGCAAGTATGCGGGACTGACCACGGAGGAATCCAACCCCATCATCCTCGCAGACATGAAGGAGGCCGGTTCGCTCTTCGCATCCGAGGACATCGTGCACAGCTATCCGCACTGCTGGCGCTGCAAGCAGCCGATCATCTTCCGCGCCACGCCGCAGTGGTTCTGCTCCGTCGACTCGTTCAAGGAAGAGGCCGTCGCCGCGTGCGAGAACGTGCGCTGGCTCCCGAGCTGGGGCAAGGAGCGCATGGGCGCCATGATCCGCGAGCGCGCCGACTGGTGCATCTCCCGCCAGCGCCGCTGGGGCCTGCCGATCCCGGTGTTCTACTGCGACGACTGCCACAAGCCCGTGTGCAACGAAGAGAGCATCGACGCCGTCGCAAAGCTCTTTGAAAAGGAAGGCAGCAACGCCTGGTTCGACCGCCCGGCTGCCGACATCCTGCCAGAAGGCTTCACCTGCCCGCACTGCGGCGGCAAGCACTTCACCCAGGAGACCGACACCCTCGACGGCTGGTTCGACTCCGGCTCCACCCACGTCGCCGCCATGCAGCGCGACCAGGGCTTCTGGCCGGCGGATATGTATATCGAGGGCGGCGACCAGTACCGCGGTTGGTTCCAGTCGTCTCTGCTCGTGGCCGTCGGCGCACTCGGCAAGGGGGCCCCGTACCGCGAGTGCCTGACCCACGGCTGGACCGTGGACGGCGAGGGCAAGGCCATGCACAAATCTCTCGGCAACGGCATGGACCCGGCTGAGATCATCAACGAGTTCGGCGCCGACATGCTGCGCCTGTGGGCAGGCTCGGCCGACTACCACGCCGACATGCGCTGCTCCAAGGAGATCTTCAAACAGCTGACGCAAAACTACCTCAAGTTCCGCAACACGGCGCGCTACTGCCTCGGCAACCTCGACGGGTTCGACGCCGAGCACCTCGTCGCGCCGGAGGACATGCTCCCACTCGACCGCTGGGCCATCACGAAGCTCAACGATCTCATCCGCCGCGTGGCCAAGGCCTACGACAACTATGAATTCCACGTGGTCTCGCACGCGATCAACGACTTCTGCGTCGTGGAGCTCTCGAGCTTCTATCTCGACATCATCAAGGACCGCCTCTACTGCGAGGAGCGCAACGGGCTCAAGCGCCGCAGCGCGCAGACGGCCCTGTTCCTCATCCTCGACAGCATGACGAAGATGTTCGCGCCGATCCTCGCCTTCACCTGCGACGAGATCTGGCTGGCCATGCCGCACCGCGCCGAGGACGACGCGCGCAACGTGCTGCTTAACGTCATGAATCAGCCGTTCGACGCCTACGCGCTCAGCGACGCCGAGCTTGCCAAGTGGGATCAGCTCATCCGCGTCCGCACGGACGTCAACGGCGTGCTCGAGGCCGCCCGCGCCGAAAAGCGCATCGGCAAGCCGCTCGAGGCTGCCGTGACGCTGCGTGCCGACGACGAGGCCGCCAAGGCCGCGCTCGATGACGTGCAGAGCATGAACCTGCCCGAGCTGCTCATCGTGTCGCAGTGCCTCGTCGGCGACGACGTGCCGGAAGATGCCGTCACCGGCACCGGCACGAACTTCCCCGGCCTGCACATCTCCGTGCACAACGCGCCCGGCACCAAGTGCCCGCGCTGCTGGATGCACTCTGAGCAGGCCGACCCCGAGACCGGTCTGTGCCCGCGCTGCGCCGCCGTCGTCGCCGCGCAGAAGGCGGAGTAAACCACCGATCCCAAAATCCTGATCCGAAAGCGAGGAACCGCTATGTGGTATGCCATCGTAGCCATCCTGATCCTCATCGCTGACCAAGGCCTGAAGTACTGGGTCACGCTCAACATCCCGCTCGACACCGGGCACGTCACGCTCATCCCCGGTGTGCTGGAGCTGACGAATATCCACAACAACGGCGCTGCGTTCAGCATCCTGCAGCACGCGCCGCACTGGATCTTCGTCATCTTCACGGTCGTGTTCGCCGCCATCGCGGTGTTCTGCCTGCGGCGCAACGTCGTGCACGGCAAGGTCGGCCGCTGGTCGGTCGTGCTCGTGCTGGCCGGTGCGGTCGGCAACTGCATCGACCGCATCCTCAGCGGCTACGTAGTGGACATGTTCAACTTCCTGTTCGTGCGCTTCGCCGTGTTCAACCTGGCGGATATCTTCATCGTCGTGGCCGGCATCGCCCTGTGCCTGCACGTCATCTTCTATCGGGGTGACGGCAGCGAGGGCGCGCCCGCGCCGAAAAAGGCGCGCAAGCCCCGCGAGAAAGCCGCCGCGCCCGCCCGCGCGCACAAGCTGCACCTGCCCGCCAAAAAGCAGTCCATCGAGCCGCCCGCCGCGCCGAAAAAGCCCGCCGCGCACCCGGTGGCCCCGGCCCCGGCGAAGGACGATCCCTTCGCGGCATGGGACCGCGCGCCCGTGCAGGCGCAGCCGGTGACTCCGGCAGCGCCGGAAGCGCCGAAGCAGGCGCCAGCCGCTCCCGCTGCATCGGCACCGGTGCAGGCAGCGCCCAAGGCGGCCGAACCCGCTGCCAAACCGGCGGATGCGGCCCCGACGGATCCCCTGCTCGCCTATCTCAACAGCACGCCCGCCGCACCGGCCGAGCCGGAGACCCCGGCCGCGGACGCGGACGCCGCCCCGACGGACGGCGAGCGCTACTCGCTCGACGATATTTTAGCGGAATTTTCGGATTTCTAATGGAACAGCGAACGATTCAAACACAGGAGAGCGCCGAGCGGATCGACGCTCTCCTCGCGCGCTCTCTGCCCGAGCTCACACGCAGCGCCGCCCAGCGGCTGCTCGCGCAGGGGGCCGTGACGAAAGACGGCACGCCCGTGAAGAAAAACTATAAAACCGCACCCGGCGACACGTTTGTCGTCACGCTGCCGGATGCAGCACCGTCGGAGCTCGTGGCGCAGGATCTGCCGCTGGACGTGGTGTATGAGGACGACGACCTCATCGTCGTCAACAAGCCGCGCGGCATGGTCGTGCACCCCGCGCCCGGGCACGAGGACGGCACGCTCGTCAACGCCCTGCTCGCCCACTGCGGCGACAGTCTCTCCGGCGTCGGCGGGGAGCGGCGGCCCGGCATCGTGCACCGCATCGACAAGGACACGTCCGGCCTGCTCGTCGCGGCGAAAAACGACTTTGCGCACCTCGCGCTCTCGGCCCAGCTGGCTGACCACACGATGGCGCGCACCTATGAGGCCGTCGTCTGCGGCAATCTGCGCGAGGACGCTGGCACGGTCGATGCGCCCATCGGCCGCCACCCGACGGACCGCAAGCGCATGGC
>QWCY01002413.1_pt1 | contig 24236 bp, 18 predicted proteins | sample 1972631 | NCBI WGS metagenome assembly QWCY01 (sample SAMN09866696, study PRJNA288562) | Human gut metagenome isolate pre1_stool, whole genome shotgun sequencing... | isolation source: gut | host: Homo sapiens | place: USA: California
CATATAGGACTATTTGTTAACATAAGAAAAGGAAGCTCTCGAGACTTCGCTGGTGCATTAACTTTGGATTGCCTGGTGCATTAATTCTGGAATGAGCAGCTACAAGTTTGGTAATCCCCCCATTCTTCCTTCGAAATAACTCTTTCGAATATCCTTATCCAACCTTAATTCTCTGAAATCTGCCATAGGGTAAAGAATCGTGGAACCATCAGACTCTCGATTTGCAATCCAAAGCTCGTCCCTTCTTAATAGATCTTGATTAATCAGAAAGGGATTTTGCGTCGTGACAATTAATTGTTTTCTTGTTTCAGCGCCGCAAGAATATAAGAAGCGATTGAGTAAATGCTCAGTGAGTAATGAATGCAGGCTTCTGTCAAATTCATCAATGAAGTAGGTGACGGAGGCGTCGCGCCTTTTCAGGTTTTTCATTGCCGGTAGAAGGTCAAAAAGTCTTTTAACGCCTTCGGACTCATCTTGATCAGGAATAATCACTTCATACCCTTGTCGAGTCACATGGACGGCAAGTAGTTTTTGCATTAGGAGACCGTCAGAATTTCGGCCCACTCTGATAGCACCTGACTTTGGATCTCTGTAATACAAAAATTCCCCGTCTTGCAGATCTCTGGCTAATCGGCTGACTTCGTCGGGTAAATTCACTTTGCAATCCTGATACCCGATTTTTGTTATGCCGGTGTCAAGGTATGCGAAATCCTCCCATAGCTCTCCGTCGCTCTCTGCAAATTTACTAATTGATATCGAATTAGGAGTAATTATTCTGAGGGAATGTTTGAACCAGTTGAATACATCCTTTACATGGTCAATATTTGCTTCTCCAAGGACGCTTAAGGCGGGTTGATTCTTATCCAAAAGAGGCTGGATGAAACGAAGAGACTCAGTGGGAATCGTTTTGGAAAGGGCAGGGCCAGTTTCAAGTTTTGTTCCGGAGCGGCTGAATAAAAGATTGCTTGAGGAAGTATTAATGAGAATAAGAGATTCGTTGACAATCCTTTGGTTCGTGAAAGATAAGAAGTAGGAGTAAACGTACTTTCCAAGCATTAGCTGGATTTCGATTTCGCTAGGCTCGTTTCTTAATTTTTCGTCAAAACAGAAAGCGTATGGCTTGGAGGAGAAAACGCCTTTTTCCGGCTCTGTTAACAAACGCTGTACGAATGAAATTGCTTTAATGAAATTAGATTTGCCGGAACCATTTGATCCGAAAATAGCCGCGATCGGGAGCAGCTTAATACGAAACCGCTTGAAGTCAGCTAACGTAGATCGACTTGATTTCTCTTTTCCGGCTTCCATCGTGAAAAAAGTTTTGTCCTTAAAAGACATCCAATTCTTGATGGTTATGGATACAATCATTCTGCCTCCGTTGATATTTCTACATATTCAGAGAAAAAATCACGATATATGTAAAATATTATCAGATAACATCTTGTGATTTAACTTTTATATAGGATACTTCTGAAGAAACGGTAAAAACTTAACGACTGTCAGGGTAAAGACAATGTTTATAACCTCTTTGTGCGATTTCATTCCATGAACTGGTCTTTAAAACTTAATGGCTAATCAATACTCAATAACTGACAAGGTGTGGGTCATGGGTAGGCCAAAATCGAAGCGTTTTCACGGTTCTTTGCCCGAAGAATCTTATGCAATTGTCAAAGAGACAGCAGAGCGAATAGGGATGTCAGTGAAAAGTTTCCTTCCCATGGCGACGATTAAATACGCGCTGGAGTTTTAATAAAACTCTCGCCCCCAAGACTCTTTGCCTCTCTCAAGAAGGCTGGGAACACTTCTTCAGGCTGATGGAAGATCCGGATAAGTATTTTGGCAAAACTCACGCTAAGTTTCGTCGAGTGGTAAAACAAATCGACATCAAGGCGTGAACTATAAAATCCTTTTAGCTCTCGAAGTCATTATTAGATTTTTTGATTACGTGCCATCTGACGTTTGAAAGTTTTCGCCTTTGACGAGGCCATTTCACGGCCTTCAGTCAATATTAATCCTCCATATCGGGACGGGAGTCGGTGCCTCAGATGCTATTGAATTCATAAGCGAAATCATGGGTGACAAAGAAAGCAATTAGCACAATCCCCTCATAAATCTTGATCAACTTATAAATCAAAAGTAAATTGGGGTAAATCATCACTCTTATTTTTTCTTATCTTGCAAAACGATCTTTTCAATACATTGATTTAAAACGTTTTTCATAAATTAAAAATTGGTTTTTTCGAAAAAATCAATTTTAAGAAGTTTGATAATTATCAAATTCTTAAGGATGGCGGCTTCATATAATTGACTCAACTTCAAAGAAGCCCCAATATGACAATTAACCAGTTAACGTACCAGCTCTGCAAAATCTTTCTTGCAGTCTTCAAGTTAAGAAATGCAAGTCAGGCTGCAACTGAGCTCGGAATCAGCAATTCTGCGATTAGTCGTGCACTCGCTTCCTTGCGGGAAATGTACGACGATCCGCTGTTTGTTCGCACGCAGAGCGGCTTCTGCCCAACGCAGAAGGCCGTTGAGATCTCGCAAACGATGGTCGAGATCGTTCAACTCTTCCGAAAAATGGATAAGCAGCACTCCAAGTTTGATCCATTTACCTCGGAAGGGGCTTTTGAACTTCGTGTCTATGACGAGTTCTGCTTTCCGACGCTGAAAGTGATCAATGAGAAGCTGCTCCCTAGAGCCCCGAAGATGCGCTTCAATACCCGCATTCTCTCTCACAACTGCATCCCTGAGCTAATCAATGGTGAAGTGGACTTCGCGATAGTCTATGAAGGTTTCGGTGATCCGCGTCTCAATTACGAATGCTTCGCTGAAACCAGTGACATCTATCTTTTCGGAAGAACCGGTCATCCTCTGTTTACACAGAAGAAATTCTCGATCGATGATATTTCTAAATATCCGCTTTTGGAAATCGACAATTACAGCGATGTGGCTTGTCCTCTGTTGGTCGGCGTATGTGAAGAGAAGGGCCTTCAGATGCAGGTATCGAACTACACCGAAAGCCTCGCAGCAGCATTCCGCCTGCTGATGTCCACGGATTCGGTGGCCGTCGTCTGTAACCAATTTACACGCCAGTATTCCAAACTGGTTCCGGGCGTCTCTTATATGACGCTGTCGCGGCAGGTCATCAACCGCATTAAGAAAATGCGCAGCGCAGAGCGCCCGATCGGAAATTACATCGTTTACGGAAATACCAATCAGTCTCCTGCTTTCGACTGGGTAAAGCGGGAACTTAAAAAAGGTTTAAGTGAAGAGTGGCAGACCGCCCTCAATGAATAAGAAGCAGTCAACTAGGACAGGATCCGGAGCTGTCTTGGGAAAAGACGTTTATTAAAAACCCCAAATCTAAAGGAGTCATAAATATGATGAAGCTTACGCGAAGATATTTTCTTCAGGGTATCGGCGCATCGGCTGTCCTTGGAACGCTGACAGGACTTGCTCCGACCAAAGCGCTCGCGATGAACAGCTACGGCGCAAATACTTCGCTTCTCGCAAAAAGAGCAGGAACCATCAAATACAGCAGCTGCCTCAGAAACTGCGCAGACAGATGCCTGATGAAGTTCAGCGTTCAGAACGGCCGCATGACTTATGTCAGAGGTGCCGATGAACAGTACAAAACCGGCTCTTGCCCGTGCGTTAAGGGCCTGACATATGTTGAATACACTTATGCGCCCGACCGAATCCTTCATCCGATGGTCAGAGTCGGAGAAAAGGGCTCCCATAAGTGGAGAAGAATTACCTGGGAAGAAGCCTGGGATAATCAGGCGATCGCTAAAGTCAACTCCGTCGATTGGAAGGACATCGAACGAGTAACCGGCCTCACGCAAAAGCAAATTGAAGAATTTGCCGATGTGTACGGCCATGCCGAACGAATCATTATCCGCGCCGGCTACGGTATGCAGCGTAACTACAACGGCGCCCGCATGACGCGCGCGATAGCCATCATGCAGGCCATGAGAGGTATGTTCGACAAACCGTCCTGCGGCATTATTTATGATAATGTTCGTCCGATTACCGGCATGAATCTGAATCTCGGCCGCGGCAATTATCTGCGTAAGGGCAAACAGCAGCACGTCAATATGACGGACTTGGATATGGCCTTAAAGGCAGAAAATCCGACCACCGAAAACCGTCCGATCAAGCCGATCCACCTTCTGGTCATCTACAACGGAAATCCGGTGGCAGTCTCTCCGAACGTCAATGCCGTGATCGAAAATCTCAAGAGAAAAGACCTGTTCGTCGTGGGCTTTGACATGATCATGACAGACTCTCTTGAATACTGCGACTTGATCCTCCCGGCTTCTACCCAGTTCGAAACCGACGACATCATCGGCGACTACCACTCCTGGTATGTTCAGATCTGCGAGAAAGTGATTGAACCGGTCGGAGAATCCAAGCCGAATTGGGACTTCTTTGCCGAATGGGGCAGAAGAATGGGCTTCAAGGATCAGGCTTTCCGCGATACACCGAAAGACATCATCCGTCAGTTCCTGCAGACAGAAACTCCGTGGTATCAGGGCATCACGCTTGAACGTCTGGAAAAAGAAAAGTTCATTCATCTCGATATGCCCGAAAGCGTCCCGGTTCGCTCCGGCGGTAAGGCAGAAACGGAATCCAGCAAGATCGAGCTTTATTCCAACATTATGAAGAAAGCGGGATTTGATCCGGTGATCGATCTGGCTCTGTGCGAAGAAGAAATGCCCGAAGAAGAAAAGAACCTGCCGTTCCGTCTTCTTTCTCCCGGCATCCCGCAGCGCGTTAATTCTTCTTTCTATAACGTTAAATACATTCGCGCTTACAACGCTTATGAATGCGAAGTCAATCCGGAAGACGCAAAACGCTTAGGCATTAAGTCCGGAGACAAAGTTCGCCTGAACAATCAGAGAGGCGAGGCCTTCTTTGTAGCTCGAGTGACGACACGCGTCGCTCCGGGTGTGGTTCGTACGGCCAAGTGCAATTGGAGAAGCACCAACCCTTACGGTCAAAACACCAATACCAATTCTTTGACAACCGGAAAGCTGACGGACATGGGTGGCTGTTCTGCTTACCACTCAACCAGAGTGAACCTTAGCAAGGCATAGGAGTTAGAAATGAGCAACAAATTTCAAAAAGGTTTCATTTTCAGACAGGAAAACTGTGTCGGTTGCGGCGGCTGCTCTGTTGCCTGTCAGATTCATAACGAACTGCCCGAGGATGTCCGCTTCCGCAAAGTGGACCTCTATGAAGTGACGTCCGCAGACGGCCGCGTCAGAGACGTTTGGTTCTCTCACGCCTGCATGCACTGCTCGAACCCGACCTGTCTGGCAGTTTATCCGGCAGCTGCTTTCACAAAGCGCCCTGACGGGATTGTAGTTTTGGATAGAAATAAGTGCACTTCCTGCGGTTTATGCAAAGAAGCCTGCCCGTATGACGCGATTACGATCAGCAAGATCGACGGCAAAGCAGCCAAGTGCAATCTTTGCGTTGAACTCTTAGACGCCGGTCTCAATCCGGCCTGTGTCGACGGCTGCCCTGTCAAATGTCTGCAGGTCGGCAACGTCACTCAGGTGCTGGCGCAGAAAGCCTCCGCTTCTAAACAGGGTATCGGCTATTCCGACGGCCCCAATAAACCCAACATGATCATCATCCGAGAAAGAAAATGACATCTAACGGGCAAAAGAAGATGCTTGAGGTTTTCAAAGATTTATTTTTGAAGCCCGGTCTTCCTTCGACTTGCTCGAACCTGCAGCTTTGGGCACAAAGCAGCGGCTATCCCGCTCTTGCTGAAGAAGCGAAAGAAGCGGCCCTGCACCCGGAGGAGACAGAAGCGGAATTCAATCGGCTCTGCATCGGTCCTTACCGCTTAATCGTCGTCCCCTATGAATCAGCCTGGGTGACGGGGTCGAGAAAGCTCAACGGACCGGTAGCAGAAGACGTAGCGAATTTTTACGCTGCCGCAGGCCTCTCCAGTGCTTCTCTGTTGAATGAGCTGCCGGATTTTTTCGGCAATGAACTTGAGTTTCTTTATTTCCTTGATGCGCTCTTTGATGAAGTGCGCGGAAAGGGGAACCAAGAGCAGCTGCTCAAAGATATTCAAGGTTTGTCGGATGCTTTCCGCGCAGAGCATTTTGACAAATGGTTCGAGCCGTTTCTGGACGCGATTGCAGAGAACACTAGTCAAGACTTTTGGAAGGAAGCCTCTGCAGCGCTGAAGGCTGAGCTTCGCCGAACCCAAGCCGTCTAACTTTTGCCCGCATTCCAAGGAAAAAATATCATGAACAAATTTTTAGCCTTATTTGCTTCCGTCATGTCGACAACGGCTATCGCCCAAGAGACAGCGGTCAAACAGCCTGAATTTTGGTCTCCGGTGGTTGAACACCAGATTCAAAGAGACATCCCTCAGTATTTGGGTTATACCGATAATGCGGGTCTGCTGATGTCTACGTATGACCCGAATTCGGTCTCTTCCGGTTATCTCGGCTTTTTGCAGTCTGCCGAAATGATCTCGAACCTAATCTTCGCTTCTATCGTTGCGGTTGCTGTTCTCTTTGCAGTTTTCGTTTTAATTAACGGCCGCGCAAAGCTCACCGAAGGTTTTTCGGGAAAATTGGTTCAGCGCTGGTCAGTAGGAGACGTTGTCCTTCACTGGTGCGTCGCGATTCCCTGCATCATCCTGATCCTGTCCGGATTCGTTATCGGCGCCGGTAAGGTCTGGCTCGCCCCGATGATGACGCCGGCCCATTTCCACAGTCTCGTATACGCCAGCGTTTTGTTCCATAACATTTTTGCCATTCCCTTCATCATTGCTGCGGTGATTCTCATGGTGAAATGGAGCAAAAATCAGCTTCCCGAAAGCTGTGACGGCAAATGGTTCCTTGCGCTCGGCGGTTACATCAATATAGGCGGCAAGGCTAAGCACCCTGATGCAGGGTTTGCCAATGCCGGTGAGAAAGCTTTCTTCTGGACCTTCACAATCTTCGGTCTGGCGCTTGTGGCTACCGGCTTGCTTCTGCTGTTCCCCGGAATCTTCGGAACACTCTCTAAGAACGGCGCACTCTTAGCACTCATTATCCATATTTGCAGCGCCGTAATCCTCGGAGCCTTCTCCGTAGTCCATATCTACATGGGCGCTGTCATGAGCGAAGGCGGTATGGAAAACATGCTGAGCGGCAAGTGCGACGAAAACTGGGCGAAACAAAATCACAACCTCTGGTACGCCAAGGTCCAGGGTCAGAACAAGTAAACGCCTCTTCGGCTCCGCTTCTTCAGGCGGAGCCGAACAAAAGAATCTCTAGGATTAAAACGATGTTAGACAGAAGAACACTCTTAAAACTCATCGCCTCAGGCACGGCTTTCACGACAGTCTCCCCGAAAGTTGTGCTTGCTAAGACTCCGGACAAACATTACGCCATGGTTTTTGATGTCAGAAAATGTACCGGCTGCTTGTCCTGCACGGTGAACTGCAGCATAGAAAACCAAACCGAACCGGGACGCGAACGCACGGTCGTCAACCAGCTCTCATTAACAAATGACGACGGCGTTGCCATGATCGCGCTTCCCAATCAGTGCAACCACTGCGAGAACCCGACCTGCGTTAAAGCCTGTCCGGTCAAAGCAACTTATAAGCGTCCCGAGGACGGCATCGTAGTGATCGACTATGACAAATGCATTCATTGCATGAACTGTACAAAGGCCTGCGCTTATGGCGCTAGAAAACCGGATCCGACTCATAAAAACCCGCCCGAAAAATGCAACTTCTGCATTCACCGTCTGCAGGAGGGTCTGCTTCCCGTTTGCGTGGAAAGCTGTATCGGTGGTGCCCGTTATTTCGGTGATTTGAATGATGAAAACAGTGAAGTGCACCAATTGATTAAAAACAATAAAACCTACGTGCTGCTGCAGTCCGCCGGCACAAAACCGAATATTTTCTATATCGGTTTGCCTGAGAACTTTGAAGATAAGAAATGGCTGCAGGCCGATTTCAAGAACTGGCAGCGATAAGGGGAGGAATCATGGCAAATAACGCAAATCATTTCGGCAATCCCGCAGCACCTGAACTGAAAGTCAATCGAGCAGGCGTTGCTTTACAGCCCGGTGTTCGAGTAGGCTTTACACGCTGCTTTACCTGCAACAATATGTGCGGACTTCGTTATCGTGTTGACGAAGCCACTGACAAAATTACGAGACTCGCCGGCAACCCTTATTGCGAAGTCGTTACCGGAGGAGCTCCGCTTCCTCTTAAGGCATCTGTAGCGGAAGCTTATCAGGCGCTTTACCTTGGAAAAGACGGCAAAATCTTTAGAGCGACTTCCTGCGGTAAAGGTGCCAGCGGCCTTGATTCCGTCGATGATCCTTATCGCGTTCTAAAAGTCTTAAAACGCGCCGGCAAACGAGGAGAAGACCGCTGGAACACGATTCCTTATGAACAAGCCCTCCAAGAAATTGTCGAAGGCGGCAATTTGTTCGGAGAAGGAGAAGTTCAAGGACTGCGCGCCATTCGCGATACAAAAACACCTGTGGTGCCCGGAGTTCCCGAGTTCGGTGTAAAGAGCAATCAATTATTTGCGACATTCAACGAAGAAGATACGATGCGCGGAAGCCTTTACGGCAGATTCATGCGCCAAGGCTTCGGTACGGTAAACGTCACGACAAAACACGGTTATTGCGGGGCTCCAGTCGGCGTCGGTTACGCCATGGGTCTTGCTCCTGAGATCGGCGCGGGCATGTGCGATGTTGATTGGGATAATTTTGAGTACGCGATCTTCATCGGTACAGCACCCGGCTGCTCCGGCGCAAGCATCAACAGGACGGGTTCAGGCTTAAGCAAAGCACGCGTAAACCGTAATGCCAAGTACGTTTGTGTGGATCCGATCTTAAGAAGCAACGTGACGAAAGGAACAGGGGCTCAGTGGGTTCCCATCCGCCCAGGCGAAGACACCGCATTCCTGCTTGCTTTGATTCAGGTCATTTTGAATTCCGGTAAAGAAAATCAAAAATTCTTAAGCACTCCGAATGAAGCCGCCGCGAAAAAGATCGGCGAAATCAATTGGTCTAACGCCTCCCACCTCATCAATACAGAAACGAAAACTTTGGCAGATGCCTCAGAATTCGGTTTGGGAGAGAAAGGCGACGGCGTTGTTTATTCGGAGGGCGTTCTTCAGGCTGCTTCAAAGAGCGGTCCGGCAGAACTTTATGTGGACAGAGTGTTCACCAATGCCTCCCCGAAAAACGTTCGTTATAAATCCGCTCTGCAGCTTTTAAAAGAAAGTGCCAATGAGCACTCTTTGAAATATCTTTCTAAAGTGTGCGGTGTGCCGGTTGAAACCATTGAAGCGGTAGCGAAAGAATTTACTTCTCACGGAACCAAGGTCGTGGCCGTCTCCAATACCGGCAACAACGGCTGGGATTCTGTGATGAGTTCTTGGCTGATCTGTATTTTGAATACTCTGGTCGGTTCTCATGACCGAAAGGGCGGGGCGGTTTACGGCAACGGCGCCTTCATGGGATTCAGCGGAAACTACGACCTGGAAAATGTTCAGGGCGGCGTGAGTCAGGACGGCGTGGTGAGTGTTTGCAGGAACTATCCCTATGAAAGCTCCACCGAATACGCCGAGCACGTTAAGAACAAGGAAAATCCGTATCCGGCCAAGCACGTCTACCATCCTTTAGCTTCCGACTACACGGGGCTTAATGCCGCAGAAGCACTGCTTGCCATTGCCAATGAAGAGCCTTATCAAGCTAAAGCGCTGATTAATTGGCGCAGCAACCCCGTTTACAGTGCCAGTTCATTGCCTTGTGAAGCAGAAAAAGCTCTCCGTGATACTAAGAAGCTTCCTCTGTTTGTAGCGATTGACGCTTTTGTCAATGAGACGAACAGGAATGCCGATTACATTATTCCGGATCGCGTCATGTTTGAAGAATACGGCTGCGACAGAACATGGGGTAACTTTGACCAATGTGTGGTTGCCGGAGTCCCTGTTGTCACGCCGAGAACCGCTTTGACTGCAGACGGCCGCCATATCTGCATGGAAGAATTTATTTTTGACGTTGCGAAAAAATTGAATCTTCCGGGCTTCGGAGAACAGGCAGTTGCTAAGAAAGACGGAACTAAAGCTTCCTTGAAACGATTTGACGATTGGTATGCCTACTATCTGAGCAATGTTGCTTCACAGTGTGAACATTTGCCCAAAGTTACGGATTCCGACAGAGAATTAGCAGCTTTGCCCCGCGCGATGAAACCGCTGGAAACGGTACTGACACCGGAAGAATGTGCTCAGGTAGAAGCACTGCTTTCTCGCGGCGGCTACTATGAAAAATCAGAGAAATACAACGGGGACTTCTTAGCGAACGGCGGCGGAAAATTCCTGCAAATCTTTAATCCGGCCATCGCAGCTCAGAAACACTGCTTCAGCGGAGAAGCCTATCCCGGCATTCCCGCCTATGAAAAGCCTAAGTTCTTTAACGGCGAACAGTGGGAAAAATATTGGGATAAAGATCAGTATCCGTTGGTCTTATCAACCTATAAGCCGATCCTCAGATCCAACTATTCCGGCTTCTTTGACCACTGCAACCAGGTATCGCCGCAGAACTTCATTTACATGAATAAGAATTCGGCGCAGCTGTTCGGCTTGAAGGATAAGGACCGTGTCATTTTGACGAGCCCGGACGGAGTAACGGCTGAAGGCGTATTGGCTTGCGACGACGGCGTTGCCGAAATGACGGTTTGCGTTCCGCATGCCTACGGTCACTGGGCGGGCGGCGCTGAGGTTAGAGAAGTTGATGGTAAGTCGCTTCCGGTCGCCAGACGACGCGGTGGCGGCACTGCGGTTAATAGGCTGATCCCTGTGGATCCGACCCGACCGGGTGCAGTGAAAGTGCTGAACGATTACTATGCAGGTGCTTTCTGTCGGTCCGGCATTCCGGTTAAGGTAGAACAGTACCGAGAAATGAAACCGATCGGATGTCCTGTTATGTAGTTCTTTAGTTAACAGATTCTCTTGGCCGAAGAAAAACACTTTTTCCATCTATGCAAAAAAGAAATCGGCCAAGAGAAGATCAAAGTTTCTTCTTGTCTTGTTGAAATAGCATTGGGGTGAATTTCATAAAACTAGAGAAGTTTTTGGAGCCTTCGGGCTCTTTTTTTTTCGAAGGTGCCGTGGACATCCAAAGAGGCGAGACACTGGACGCTAAACCGGGAAATAAGGTCACGTCTGCTCCGCCTTCATGTTAAGAACGTCCCGAATTTGGACACCGCCGAATCGATTTTTGTCTAATTTGTCTGAATGAAATATAAGGAATTGGAGTATTTGATAAAACTAATAATAAGGTTCAGATCGATATTTGAAATTAGGTAACACAATTTGCACAACGTTTTTGCAAGATCTTCAAAAGAGATCTATCTCTTTGAATATATTTATAAACATTAAACATAATTTTTGTTTTTTTTTGTTTTCTCTATACGCTTAGATTCACACCTCGGTTTGTTGACCGACTTTGCGTAAACGGCAAAATGTTCTTTTAGAATTTGCCTGTCGCTTTTGAAACTCTCTCATCAAAATGATCTGAAATCTCACATGACTAACCAGAGAGTTTCAGATGAAAGTTTCAAAAACAGCAGTTCTTGTTTTGTCCGCCTTAACCTGCGGCGCTGCTATTGCAGCTGCTCCGTCTTCGAGCGTTAAGCTCTATGGAGTATTAGATACTGGTGTCTATGCTCACCATGCATCTAATGGTCAAACCATTGTCGAAATGGCTTCAGGTATAACAAAAGGCTCTCGCTTCGGCCTCGAAGGTCAGGAAAACCTCGGCAACGGATACAAAGTTTATTTCCGTTTAGAGCAGGGTTTTGAAAGTGATAGCGGCGATGCAAAAGATGCCGATTCTGCCTTTTACCGTGACAGTTATATGGGTGTAGCCACTCCGTTCGGTGCATTTGAACTAGGCCGCACAGGTGCTCTGACCGCAGGCACCCACGGCGGTATCGTCGGAGGAATGAGCCCGTTTGGGATCACCTGGAAAGAAGGTGCATTGACTAAAGTCTTTGCCGGTAATATCGCAGCTCGTGTAAATAATATGGTCAAATACGAGTCGCCTGAACTCAGCGGTTTTAAGCTCTACGCCCAATACTCAAACGGTATCGACGATGACGATGTCGTCTCCTCACAGAAGAATCGTTACATTGCTTTAGGCGCAACCTATCGATATAAGAATTTAAAATTGATCGCTGCCTTCGATAATTTGTTCTACAACGATTCTGCTGTCAAAACAGATGCCGGAGTGGCTGCCGGCAAAGACCTGAAAGATCAGAGAACCTACAACATTGGCGGAACATACGATTTCGGAGATGTTCGTATGTACTTAGGTTATCAATATGGCCAAAACATTAAAACTCCTCGTCAGGGGGACGCAAAGGCTATCGCGGCAGCCAAATACGACAGCAAAGACAGCAAGGCATCTGAAGGTTACGATACAAACGCTGTAACACTTGGAACGAAAATCAAATTATTCGGCGGCGAGCTGAACGGCACATTTGGCTATGCTCACGCTAAGCGTGATTATCAGGATTCTAAGGCCGATGTTTACCAAGCGATGCTCGGTTACAAATACCCGATCTCCAAGAGAACTTACGCTTATGGCGCTGTCGGATACATCCATGGCAAATCTGAGAACACCAAGTTATCCAAGAAGGTATGGAAACACACCGTAGAACGCGTCAACACAAGATCTTTCTTTATGGGTCTGTGCCACGAGTTCTAAGATCTAATTGATTATCTTTAGGTTTACTCCTGTTAATGGCTTCCGGTCGGCTACATGCCGCGGGAGCCATTTTTTCTTTCACAGATACTCGGGCCATAAAACACTTATCCCGTTGGTTCAAACGCCGGGTCGAAAACCGAATTCCTGGCCTAATTGATGAGAAAATTTCACTCATAGAAGAAAAACCAAACTCAACCCAAGCGAGAACATCATGCCATCTCATTGCACAACGAGTTCTGATAACTGCATCGGCTGCGGAACCTGTATTCTTGTCTGTCCGAAGCGCCTGTTAATTCTTGATAATGGTCGTCCAAAAATGATCGAAGGACGGGAGCATCTTTGCAACGACTGTGGACAATGCACAGCATATTGTCCGGTAGGGGCCGCTATTCACAACGGTATTTTGGCTGCCGATCTAGAGAAGACATCAATGCCTTCTTCTTCAGCCTCAAAAACAATTATTCAGGCCCTCAAACAAAGACGTTCATATAGGAGTTTTTCCTCTCAGCCAGTGAAGCAATCCGATCTCGAAAAGATTCTTGAAGTGGTCGGATATGCGCCCTCGGGTGGAAATAACCGTTTTTTGCGTTTAATCATCACAAAGCCGGAAACGACTAAAAAATTTTTGGAATTAATCGCACAGTGGTTCGACGGGGACTGTCGAACCGATCCGGTTTACGGCAAACGTTATGCGAGCAAAATCGATTCCATCCTAGAGCGTTATCGTGCAGGACAAGATCCTATTCTCCGTAATGCGCCATCGGTTGTTTTCAGTGTCGGACCTAAAACCGCAGTTTGGGGCAGCGTGGAGAGCGGGATTAATCTGACTTACTTCAATCTTGTAGCAGAAACGATGAATATCGGTTGCTGTTTTGCCGGTTATGCAACCGCTGCCGCAAAAAGAAGCTGGGAAGTTCGAGAGCTTTTGGGGATTAAAGAAGACGAGGAATGTTTTAGTGCGATGTGTTTCGGATACAAGACGATTCGGGCTCAGCGAATTCCGACTCGTCGATTAGTGGAATTCAAGACAGTCTGAAGCAGTTAAATATTGTCTGACCTGATTCTTCATTCTTTTATTTTCAGTGAGATTCAATTTTTAACCCCTTCAGAGATAAGTTGTGTTTAGGTCAATTTCTAAACTCTTATTCTTGATTGCCCTTGGCGCAGCTTGTGCGACTTCTGTGTGGTCTAAGACGATCACTATTGGCATCTTAGATACGATTGACCCCTGGTTTTATGTTCAAACCTTCGGGCCAACGATGGAACATTTGAGAAAGGTGATTCCTCAATATGAAATCAAGTCCGTCGAGTTGTCGTTCGAGAACCTGCAAAAGGCGATTAAAGCAGGAGAACTCGATTTCTTTATTGCTCCGAGTGGATTCTTTGCCTATGTGGCAGAATCTGCCGGCGCGCGCCATATTGCAACACGCCATCCTCAAGGAGCCAAAGATCCTTCTAAATCTGTAGGCTCTGTATTTGTGGTTCGTGCGAACGATTCTCGGTTTAATACTCTTTCCGATTTGGTTAGGGTTTCCGTTGCTGCGACGGACTCAAATTCCTTCGATGGCTGGATTATTGCGCTAGGAGAACTACTTCTTCAAAACTTAGATCCTAAAAGATTGTTTTCAGTTATTACCTATACGGGTTATGGGATACCGGACGTCGCCTCTATGGTGCTCAATAAGCAGGTTGACGTTGGGATACTCAAGACTTGTGATCTGGAGCAATTCGAGAGGGAAGGGACAATAGCAAAAGGAGCCCTAAGAGTACTAAACCCTAAGAATGACTCTTTAATTTCATGCAAAGTGTCCACAGACCTATATCCGGATGTTGTCTTTGCTTCCTTACCTAAAGCAGACTCGAATTTAGTTAAGACAGTGTCAGTGGGACTGCTTACCATGGATCGGACGAGAGGTGGAGACAGTTGGGGCTTTGCCAGCGACTTTACGCCGGTTTCCTCTTTATACCGTTCTCTGGAAATCGGACCCTATGAGTACTTAAAAGAAACCGGATTCATAGGATTTGCAAAACGATACCGTCATTATTTATATGGCTTCGCTGCTCTATTGATCTTAATTCTTCTTTATACGGCTTCCGTGAGAAGAATCGTCAGCATCAGAACCCGAGATCTGACTATTGCACTGAAGGAAAAAGACAAAGCCGAAAAAGAGGCTCGCGAGAGCAGAGAAAATCTCTTCCAGTTAGAAAAAGCCGGCGTTGTGAGTGAACTGTCTGCGATGTTTGCTCACGAAGCCCATCAGCCGATCGCGTCTCTAATTAATTATGCCGACGGCCTAAAGCTTTATTTGAAAGGAAAACGCGAAGATCCATTAGTGCAGGAAGCGCTGTCAGAAATTTCAACGCAGGCAGATCGACTTTCAAAAATCATTCAAAGAGTCAGAACCTACGCAAAACGGCAGCACCACGAAGTTAAGCAAGAAAACTTATCCGAGATAGTAGATCGAGCGTTGGTTTCATTTAGAAGATCGTCTCTATCTTCAGGAATAGATGTCGAGGTAAAAGCTCCCGGTAAAGCTGATGCTCTTGCCGACGCTCTTGAACTTGAATTGCTGATTGTGAACCTGCTCAAAAATGCCGCTGCAGCCAGCAAGGATAGCCGAGAAAAGTTAATAAGCGTCCAATTGTCGGAAGAAGCAAACGAATGGCTGTTAAGTGTATCTGATCATGGTCAAGTGATTTCAGATAAATTATTAAGTCGGCTTTCGCATCCCGCCAAGAGCTTTTCAGACGGCTTAGGTTTGGGACTTTCAATCTGCCGTCTTATCGCAGAAAACCATGGAGGCAAATTAACCTTTAAGCCGAATAATTCCAAAGGCTTGATCGTGACGCTTCATTTGCCTAAAGCTAATAAGGAGATTTAGAGTGGAAGCCCTAATAAGAATCGTGGATGACGAAGAAACGGTTAGAAACTCAGAGATTTTTATTTTCAAGCTTGCAGGAATTCCTGCTGCTGCCTATTCCTCAGCAGAAGAATTTTTAGCTAAAGATGATTTGACCGTTCCGGGCTGTATTATTCTGGATCTCCGAATGCTGGAAATGAGCGGTCTTCAGCTCCAACGTTGTTTGCTGGAGAAAGGCAGCGATCTGCCGATTATATTTTTAACGGGTCACGGGACGGTGGATGCAGCTGTAATGGCTCTAAAAAACGGCGCAGTAGATTTTCTTCAAAAACCGGCTAAGCCTGAAAGGCTTCTTGAAGTGGTTAAAGTTCATCTGCAACAGAACAAGGAATTACGGTTGTCGAAAGCACTTATTCAAGAAAAAATCAATAAATTTGAACGCCTGACGGATAGAGAAAAAGAGGTGCTTCGGGAAGTCGCTACAGGCAAACTTAATAAACAGATCGCTAATGAGCTAAATATTGCTGAGCAAACCGTCAAAATCCATCGAGGTAATGCGATGCATAAGCTCGGACTTCGCTCAGCCTTGGATGCGAGTGCATTTTTACTCGATATCGGGAGGGTTACTGGAGATGAATAGAAGGAGCTTGTTTTCCGCTTTTCTCTTAACGATCCTTCCCCGACCTTCCCACGCCGGTCTTATTGAAAACATCTTCAGTAAAGGTAAATCTTGGGATGTAATCGTTGTCGGAGCAGGGGCGGCCGGATTATCAGCGGCCGTGGAAGCTGCTGATAACGGCGCTTCTGTGCTTCTATTGGAAAGTCAGCCGGAAATCGGAGGAAATACTTTAATCTCCGGCGGATTTTATGCCTCGGTAGATAAAAAACGTCAAGAAAAACAGGGAATTACTGACTCTGTAGAGTTGCATGTTCAGCAAACTTATGAACTCGGCGGCCGTTTAGGAGATCCTAAATTGGTGAGAACAATGGTGACAGAGGCGCAGGAGTCGCTCGAATGGCTGGAAAAATTAGGTATGCATTTTCAGCCTCGAGTTTTTGAACTTTATGGTGCCCATTGGCCCAGAGCCCACATTCCAGTCTTGCCTCTCGGACAAGGATACATTCGAACCTTGGCGGATGCTTGTGTAAAGCGGAGAGTCGAACTAAAGGTTAAAAGCGAAGTTCGAGAAGTATTGACTAAAGACAATAAAGTCATTGGTGTCGGGGCTTATTGCGGAAATGAGTATAAGCAGTATTATGCGCGCAGAGGAGTGGTGCTTGCGGCCGGAAGCTTTGCAGCTAATCCGGATTTAATACAGAAGATCTCGCCGAAACTCAAAGGGCTGACGACTAACAATGCGCCCGGTTCTAATGGGCTTGCCATGTTGGCAGCAGAAAAAGTCGGAGCAAAACTCGTCAATCTAGAATTTATTCAGTGTTTGCCGGGTTGCCCGCCGGGTAAAAAATATCGTGTCCGTTTTCATAATGACGTCTCTCATTTCATTTTCGTGAATAAAAACGGAGAACGGTTTATCCGTGAAGATAGTCCCAGAGATGAGTTCAGAGACGCCGTTCTCTCGCTGCCTGAAAAGTATGGATTCATCATTATCGACGACGAAGGGTTTAGAAGGGCTGGAATTTTAGTGCAGAAAGAAGCTGTAAAGGCAATTGAAGGAGGGGAGGCTTGGAAAGGCGAAACACTTAAAGAGCTTGCCGACAAAATGGGTGTTCCTGCCGATAATCTGATCCGCACCGTTGAAGACTACAACGAAGGGGTTAGGTTGGGTAAGGATCGTTTGGGCAAGAAAATTCATTCCTTAACGCTTCCGATTGCTCATCCCCCTTTCTGGGCTTGCTATGCAGGGATGACGGTCCATTACACTGAAGGCGGTATCGCCATCGATGAAAAAACTCGGGTTTTAAACAAGAACAATCAGCCGGTCGCGGGTTTATATGCTGCCGGAACAATTACAGGGAATGTCCACGGTAAAAATCGTCTTGGAGCAAACGGACTGGCGGATGCCATTGTGTTCGGACGTATTGCCGGACGCCAAGCTGCTAAAAATTAAAGGCGAAGTACCGTGAAGGCACTCCGCCTGGCCTAGCGATCTTTATTCAGCCGTTTATTTACCTGCAGCGGTAAGACCCGCGATTCTGCCGAATGTCAGAGCATCAGGAACCGCATTGCAGCCGACGCGGTTGGTTCCGTGGATACCGCCGGTGATTTCACCTGCAGCAAACAGACCGGGGATGACTTTGCCGCTGTTATTAATAACCTGGGCTTTTTCATTGATTTGAACGCCGCCCATGGTGTGGTGAACAGAGGGAGTCATAAGCGTTGCGTAGTAGGGGCCGCCCTCGTCCAGACGATGGTCATCCATACAGGTCGGACGTCCCATTTCGTCACCGGTACCTTTCTTGCAGAATTCATTCCACTTCTTAACAGTCTCGACTAAGTTCTTACCATTGATCCCGGCTTTTTGAGCCAGTTCTTCAAGCGTATCGGCTTTGAAGGATTTGCCGGAAGAAAGAATGTCTTCGACTTTCACACCGTAAGCATTGCGGCCGTCTTTATCAACGAGAGCACGTTTGGCGGAAGAAATCACGAAGAAGAGCTGATCTTTCTGAGCCAGATTGGCTTTTGCAAGAACGTCGCGGCGTTCGGACTCATTCACGTAGCGTTTGCCGTCACGGTTTACATAAATGCAGGAGTTCTCGCCGAGTTTGAAGCTTGTTGCGCCAGTCTTCGGATCGCCGGCAGGGAACAACTGGATCCAGCCCATCTGAGTTAAATGAGCGCCGGCCTTCTTGGCTAAATTAATGCCGTCGCCGGTAGCAGAGGGAAGGTTGGTTGTCGGAGTATTCTTACCGAGTTTTTTGCCCCAAAGTTCGTCATACTCGTTACGCATCTTAACGTTAGCGCTGAAACCGCCGGTTGTCAGAATGACGCCGTCATTTGCGTTGATGACGTATTTTCTGCCGTTTTTGTTTTGAGCTAGAACACCTATGACTTTGCCGCCTTTAACAATGAGGTCATCAGCCGCTGTGTTGAGCATCAAAGTGACCGGGAGTCCTTTTTCCTTGATGTAGGCTAAGTAGGTGTCAACATAACCGACGCCGGACTTGAAGTTTTCGGCTCGGTTTGATCTCGGCCAAAGAGCGCCGACGAACTGGTTGGCCTTTCCCCGCCAGACAAAGCCCATCTTGGAGAGCTGGTCCATTGTGCCGGAGACGTTCTTGGTTAAGGTGTAGACGAGGTTGAGGTTTGCCTGGTTGTCCCCTGACTTCCATGTCTGCAGAGCGTGCAGTTCTGGAGAATCGAAGAGTTTGTTTGAACCGCTTTCTTTGTATTTAGTCCATTGGTCTTTAACTTTATTAATTAATTCGGCGTGAAGCGGATTCAGTGGTTTTTGGTTGATGATGCCTTCGACAATCTTCTTCTGTCCTTCAGACATCGTCAGATGGTCTTGGTTGCGATTGGCAACGTTGAAGCAGCCGCCGGATACGGAAGTATTTCCGCCGGCAAATCCGTTCTTCTCAAGAAGAATAACTTTCTTGCCGGATTCAGCCGCTGCAACAGCAGCGGAAAGACCAGCACCTCCGGCACCTACAATCACGATATTGGTGTCTTCAGTAACGGTGTCATTGTAATGAGCGGGTTTAGGAGCGGGCTTCTGGAACTGTTTAACATCTAAGCCGGCTTCCTTCAGGCACTTGTTAACTGCTGCCTTAATGGCAAAGCTGGAGAGCGTTGCACCGGAGATGTTGTTGACGTTTGTTGTCTGATATTTGACGATTTCAGGAATCAATTGAGTCTGAGTTAAATCGGCAACGGGATGCGTTTCGGACCAATCCAAAACCTTAACGGATTCGATCTTATTGCCCTTTACGATGACCTGTACTTTGACGGCTCCGTTTCTACCTACTTCCTGAGCAGTGTAGGTTCCGTCTTTAGCAAAGGCAGAAGTTGATAAAGCTGCCGCCGCGACTAAAAGTGTAACCGTAGCTAATTTAAAGCTTTTCATATTATCTCCTTGGAAAATAACAGCTACAGTCTATGAAGGCAGCTAAAAAAAGAAAATAATACCTTGGTTCTAGTTTTGGATAATAAGGGGTATTTTTTTATTAAGATAATAAGTTATTAGATAAGGACTTCTTAATTGGGAGCTCTCCAAAAAGTAATTCTCATTAAGTCCTACTCTCACATTAGATTTCCACGCCGACATTTTGCGTAATTAGCAAAATTGTTTTGCCTAGAATGCATTGGATATGTCGATAGTCGGTGAAAAAATGAAATTCTCAAATCCCTCAATCGAGAATGACTATGAAAAAATTCCTTGCTCTCACCGGTTTGATCGTTGCTTGCTCTCTGCCTTTTGCTGCTCAATCTCTGGAGTGCTCTGTAAAGCCTAAGGTTACTTCCATTGAAGCCCCGCACAGCTATATGTTCGTGGGCAATTCCTATACATATTATTCGAGCGGTCTTGCCGGCGCTGTTAACGGTCTGGCAAAAGCTGCCGGAATCAAAGTCAGACGCAACCGTATGGTGACCATCGGTGCGGCTGACCTCGGTTGGTTCAATGTCTGGGAACTGGTGCGTCCTTCCGGAATGGCTTCTACTTATGTCGACCACAGCGACGGCGGCAAAATCAAGAAGTTTGACTTCAGGAAAGAAAAGGTTTTTGACGCTGTCATTCTTCAGGACAACAGCACCGGTCCGATCCATCCGCAGCGCAAAGAAATCTTTGAGAAGTATGCAAAACAGCATGCATACGATCTGCAGTGTTTTGGCATCCAACCTTTGATCATGATGACTTGGGCAAGAAAGAACAAGCCTGAAATGACCCAGCAATTGGCAGATGCCACAACAAAAGTCGGCAACGAAGCCGATGCAATGGTAATTCCGGTTGGTTTGGCTTTTGCCGAAGCGATCAAGCAAGATCCGAAGTTAGAGCTCTACCGTGCGGATAAAACACACCCTTCGCCTGAAGGCACTTACTTAGAGGCCTGCGTTGTCTTTGCGAGCATGTACCATCGTTCGCCTGTCGGACTGAAATACTACGGAATTGAGCAAGTTGAAGAAAAGACGGCACATTTCCTCCAGGAGGTTGCTTGGAATACCGTTTGTGAATACTTCGACTGGAAGAAATAGTTTCGCTCTGAATCTCTCAACCAAATCATTAGAGCGGTGAATTGATCTAAAACCAAAGTTTTTGAGATCTACCGGCTCTGTCTTAATGCTCTCGTGCGTCCTTTTAGGACGCACATTTGTCTTTGCTTAATTAGCCTTATTCTTAGCGATAAGTTCCAAGACTTTACGGCCGAGTTCAATTCTAGGTTTGACAGTAGATAGATCTGACCATTCTTTTTCAGGATTATGTAAATCTCCGCCGACTACACCCATGGCGCAAGCAACCGCTGCTCCGCCTCCGGAGAAACGGTTGCCGTCGGAAGCGCCGCCGACATCCATCCATTTTGGAGCAGGCTGGTTCAGATCTTTGGATGCCTGATCCACCAGTTCAATTAATTTCTGAGATTTTTCCGTATGCGATAGAGCAGAGCTCTTAGCAACATACTTCAGCTCAGACGTCACGTCAGGTGCAAAACCTCGTTTGCAAAGTGCTTCAATCTTGTCCAACACGGCATCGCGTGTTTGATCGTTGAAGAAACGGAAATCAAATACGACGGTTGCGTCTTCAGCGATAGTGTTGGGTGTCGTTCCGCCTTTGACAACGTCAGCGTTCAAAGTGACGTCCTTGTATTCAGAGGCAATCGCTTTGATTTCAGGAATGGCTTTCGCCATGGCTTCTATCGCATTTCTCCCATCTTGCGGATTGTTTCCTGCATGAGCGGGTCTTCCGTAGAAGTTGATCGTCAGGAACATAGAGCCCTTGCGAGAACGGACAAATCCGTTGCCCGGTCTGCCGGGTTCGTAAACCAACGCAATATCAGTTTTCTTGGCTTGCTCATCCATAAAGGCTCGGGAAGCCGGGGATCCTGACTCTTCGCCCGGATTGACGATGACAGCGATGTTCAATTTTTTCAGGGCTTCCGGCGGAATTTTCTTGCATATCCACCAAACAGCATTCAATGAGCTTTTATCGTCGGCAACACCGGCGCCATGAGCAATATTGTCCTTTATTGTCAGAGGATACTTTTGAGCATTACCGACGGGCTGGACAGTATCTGAATGAACAGAAAGCACAACATCATAATGATCTTGGTTCGGTGTATTGGTGGCTATTAGAGCTTTGCCTCTTCCGGCGCAGTCTCTTGTTGTCACTGTCCATCCGATCGATTTGAAGCGTTTTTCTAAGATATCAGCGATTTTGTTTGCACCTTCGACGTGACCGGATTTTGAGTCAATGGATACAAGCTCGTTAAGTTCTTTGACATATTGCTTCATATCAAAATCAGAAGCATTGTCATTTGCGGCAGCAAAAGCAAATGATGGTGTCAGACTTGCAGCCAAGCAGCCTGATACAAATTTGCGGCGTGTTGTCATTTGTAATTCTCCTTTTGTGATTGAGGAAGTGGCTTTAGATGAAAATTTTCGCTTCAGTGTTGTGAGAGGGGCGTTGCGAGTCAATTCATATCCCTTAATTATTAACATGCTATTGAATGTTAATCCTCTCCTTCGAGCTTTGGGTGGATTTGATGTTCAAGAATAAATTTCATTAAGTATGAGCTGCATTAAAGGCCGATCTAAACCCTATTGGCTCAGTTCGTTAGAATCAAATTTCCCAAAGGATATTTAAACAAGCCATATCATGGACAAAGATTTCGATACTCTCATCAAGAATCTTCCTCAAGATAAGATGGAAAAACTTCTTAAGAAGTATGCAGGCAAGGACGAAAAGCTCCGAGAGGAAATTTTGTCTAATCCCTCCTTCAAAGATCCTTCTTTTAAACGATCTGGCCTTAAAGGAATGGCAGAGAAGAATTGATGACGCCATTGAAGAAGACCTTGCTGGCGACATTGACGAATATTACGCAAGCAAGACTGTTAACTGGGATACAACAATCTCGATCTTGACAGATGCTGTTAAGGATCTTATGAGACGGGGGCAGGCTAAAGATGCCGCCATACTGATTGAGGAGACTGAAGATAAAACAATAGACGTTTCCTCTGTGGAACATGAGGAGGGCGAATATTGTGAAATTGACGTCGAGTACAACTGCTCACCGGAAGATTTCAACAAATTGAGGTATCTCGCTCGCTCAGGAGTAAGGAAGCAAGGAAGGAGTTTTTCGAAGATTGCAGAAAGGAAGCGGCAGAAGGCGATCTCAAAGATGTTTGGTTGAAAAACTATACCTCTCCGGAAGAACGATCCATTCAGCTGCAAACGGTACTGAGCTGCATAAAAAAGTCAAAATCAAAAAGAAAGCCAATTCCTTATGGGTATTTGAAAACGGCATTTGAGTTGCTGCTCAGTCTTGATAACCGTAAAGGATTAAAGGAATTTTTTGAGAAGAATTCAACGGATCGAGATTTACGAGAACGTATGGTCAAATGGTGTCTTGAGCATAAGGAAGAAGATTACGCTCAAAAAATCCTTCTCGAAGACGTAAGAAATGGCGGCTCAATTCGATCCAGTGACGAACTAAACAAAATCCTTAGAAGAAAAAATGAGACAGATCTTCTTAAAGAGGAACTTCTCAGACGTGTTCAAGATAACTTGAAACTGGAATTCACTTTCTTTTCTGAACTTAGAGAGTTATTGCCAGAGGCTCAATGGAAGTCCGTCGTTGAAGAATACATATCCCAAACGGGTTCTTACCGTAGCCTTCGAATGAAGTTATGTGGAGAAATCGGCGAAGAAAATAAGATAAAAGAAATTATCGAGAAGCAGGTGGAAAATTTTGCCGGCAGCTTTTGCGATAAATATTCGAGTGTAGATATAGCCTCACAACTGGCTTTGGCAGAGAAATTATTAAAGAAAACTGATCCGGAATACGCTAAAAACCTAGGCAAACAAATGGTGAAAACCCTTTTGCGTAACCCATGGAAGAGAGGCGGTTATGAAGCTTTGCGTCAGATTATCAACGGTTTCCTGAGTGCATCTGAAACTAAGGAGTTTTTGGAGGAATTGGTTAAAACTTATCCCACTCGGCAAGCAATGCGCGAAGAGTTCGGTTGTCGTCGTTCTGAGAGAACTAGACGTTAATAATCGGAAAGCGCAAAGAGAGAACAAGGATTCGTCTAATGATAAGGAATGGTCGAGCGGCAGGATTCGAACTTGCGCCCCTTGCATTCTAAATGCAACGCTCTACCAGGCTGAGCTACGCTCCGAGATCCTTATTCTTAATGCTCATTTAAAAAAGAATAAAAGCGAAGAAGAGGTTATTTCATAAAAGCTTCTTCTATTGCTAGTCATGTAAGTTGTTTAGGGGTGTTAAAAAGTCCTTAACCTCAAAACAGAAGTCGTAATTGTCTCATTCAGCACCGATTCTAACTTTGATGAAACAATAATTAACTGCCTAGGGGCACCTTCTTGAATGGCGTAACAGCCCGGAATCCCTCGGAAAAAAGGGGATGTTGCAAAATTCGACTTTTGTCGGATTAGCTCTTCCCCTTTTTCTTATAACCTTTTTTAGCTATCTCGTTTGGCTGCAATTTTTTCC
>QWCY01006293.1_pt1 | contig 24177 bp, 20 predicted proteins | sample 1972631 | NCBI WGS metagenome assembly QWCY01 (sample SAMN09866696, study PRJNA288562) | Human gut metagenome isolate pre1_stool, whole genome shotgun sequencing... | isolation source: gut | host: Homo sapiens | place: USA: California
CACCTTTGCAGCATCCAGTATTATCTGCGCTTTTGGCTTAGCATCTGCCGCACCTCGCTCGCCGTATCGGCACTTAGAATTATGCGGTATTGCCTTAATCATTTCTATATTTTTTCCTTAATTTTCGCAATTTCAAACCACAATAAACAATCAGATAACTATATAGCAGGGTCATGATTGCAAAAAACACGGTGAACACGGTTGTAAGTGGGTCATTGGTTTCTATGCTTCTTATAAAATTAGGAAGAACGCAGCATAGAAAGATTATTAAAATTGGAAGTAAACGAGTTTTTACCACATGGTCGATCATTTCTATTCTTGATTCATTATCGGAAAATATTTCGCCATCACGCTCGGAATCCATCTCTATTGACGGTTTACGAAAATACAGCCATCCAACACAACGGCCAATATATTCCCAACCGTAATCCCTAAAAATTTGGAAATAGTTACTTGTTTCCGAATTATTTTTATAATCCAGTCGGTACGCTACTTTCGCTGGCGTACACTTTTCAAAAATATAGAAACAAGGGGGAATCATTTTTACCAGTTTCCAACCACTCATATGCTGATTATGCAACCAAATTTCTTCATCTTCATAATCTGCAATGGTAAAAAAACGTATTACAGTTTTTTTGTTATTCATTTATTTCCTCTCCTTTGCTATTCTTATACAATCGCTCTATACGTTTAATTTCAAGATGTAAGATTTCTTTTCCAAGTTCGGTAATTCGATAAATCTTTCTTTTTTCCTCCTCACTCTCAAAATCAATTAAGCCATCTTTTTCCATTTTAGAAAGCGTTCCATACATTGTTCCTGCACTAATGATTAACTCTCCACCTGTCATTTGCCTGACCTGTTGACTAATTCCGTAGCCATGCTGAGGTTGTTGGAGACAGAACAAAATGTAAAAACCGCTTTCTGTCATAGGTACATAAATCCTTTTTATTTTACTATTCATAGGTATCCTCACTATTCCACTTCGATATATCGAACCTCTATGTATATAGTATCGAGGTTCGATGTAGTTGTCAAGAATTTTTTGAAATAAAAGGCGGCAGAGATTATCCCTGCCGCCTTTATCTAATTATACAAAAATTATCTCATTGTTCACAATCTCTTTTGCACAAACTTGTATGTTGTTCATAAACAGGACCTGACCTATGACGAAGCCTATGAGGTCATGAACGAGATCATGAGCGGGCAGACAAGCCCCACCCAGAACGCGGCGTTCCTGGCGGCGCTTTCCACCAAAAGCACCAAGGCCGAAACGATCGATGACATTTCCGGCTGTGCCACCGCCATGCGGGACCACGCACCCCGGTGGAGCATCCCGGCCTTGAGGTACTGGATATCGTGGGCACCGTCGGCTTTGGCATTGCCACCCCGCAGCAGGCTGCCGCCATGGCCAAAGTCAGCGATGGTGCCATCGTCGGCAGCGCCATCATCAAGCTCTTTGCCCAATACGGCCCCGCCGCCGTGCCCCACATCGAAGCCTTTGTGCGCGATATGGCACAAGCGGTACATAACGCGTAGTTAGGAGTTTTGGGGCTGCCGGTTATTAAAACTCCTGCGTAACTTTTCATTATAATCTGTGGGGAACGGTCTTGACCGTTCCCTACAATGCTTTTATTCGGTTCACGGCAGCCTTTATCCCGCCGCCCAACTCCTAACTCCTAACTCCTATACAACTTGGCGACAACTCTGTGCTATACTTAAGATAAATAACGATTGGGGGCATTGGATGAACCGCATTTTGATTGTGGAGGACGAAATTACCATTGACTGCACGGTTGCCAACGATGGCAGCACCGCGGCGGACCTGATTGCCGAGCACGACTTTGACCTGGCCCTGCTGGATATTATGCTGCCCGGCCTGGATGGGTACGAGCTGCTGGGCTACCTGCGCCCGCTGGGGGTGCCGGTCATCTTTATCACGGCCAAGGGTGCCACTAAGGACCGGGTCAGAGGCCTGCAGCTCGGCGCCGATGATTATATCGTAAAGCCGTTTGAAATCGAAGAACTTCTAGCCCGTGTGGAAGCCGTACTGCGCCGCACCGGCCGCGGCGGCCAGACCCTGACCGCCTTTGATGTAACGATGGATATTGTGGCCCGCACCGTGACCCGGCAGGGCAAGGCGGTGGAGCTGACCCCGCGGGAGTTCGACCTGCTGGAGCAGCTCATGCGCAACCGCGGGGCGGCGCTGTACCGCGATGTATTGTACGGGCGGGTGTGGGGCGGCGATTTGCTGGACAGCCGCACCCTGGACCTGCACATCCAGCGCCTGCGCAAAAAACTTGGCTGGGCGGATAAGATCGAAACCGTCTACCGTGTCGGTTACCGCCTTAAATCCGACCAGAAATAACCTCAAATTGCTGATTTCTCATTTCAAATTCCTAATTTCAAACTTACTTACGGGTTTTTCTATGAAATTTTCTCAAAAACTTGTCTGCATCATGCTGCTGGTCATCGCCGCGTTTTTTGCCGTGGGCGGTGCGGTGCTGGTCAACGGCAGCTTTATGGACCGCCTGAGCGCAGCCGCCGAGCAGGAACAAAGTATGCACGCCATGCTGTGCGGCGTGGTGGAGGATTACTACCTGGACCAGACCGGCCGCGGCGAAGATACCTGCGGGGATGATTTTATCACCGCCGCCACCTGGCGCGCAGGGGATCTGGCCCGTGGGGTTTATTCCCAGGGGCTGTTCCGCGCATCCGCTGACCCCGCCCAGGACGAAGCCTATGCCATATACGGCCTGCAGGACGGCCAAAGCATTTTGCAGTACGGCCCCAATGTGACCCGCACCTACCGCAGCGATCTGCTGGGCGGCCTTGTGATGGTAACCACCTTTGATGTAACGGAGATTTTTGCCGCGCGCAACCGCAGCCTGCAGCGCTTTTTCCTGCTGGAAGCTGCCGTGGTGGCCGGGGCTGCCGTGGTGGTCTGGCTTGTCAGCCGCCGCCTGACCCACCCACTGACCGTGCTGACCGCCGCCAGCGCCCGCATTGCCGCGGGTGATTATGCCTTGCGCACCAGGATGCACACCGGGGATGAGCTTGAAATCCTGAGCCAGGGCTTTGACCAGATGGCCGGTGCCGTGCAGGACAAAGTGGAAGCTCTGGAGCTTTCGGTCCAGCAGCGGGATGATTTTGTGGGTGCGTTTACCCATGAGCTCAAAACCCCCATGACCGGCATCATCGGCTATGCCGACCTTTTGCGCAGCATGCAGCCAGACCCCGAAGAACAGCGTGAAGCCGCCGGGGCCATCTTCCATGAAGCCCAGCGGCTGGAAGCCTTAAGCGGAAAGCTGCTGCAGCTGATGGGCCTGGGTGAGCACGCCCCCCAACTGGTACCCGTGCAGCTGGATTCTGTTTTTGCCGAAGCGCGCCGCACCGTTGCCCCCGCTCTGAACGGCTGCATTCTGACCATGCAGTCCAACGGCCTGACCGTGCAGGGAGATGCCGACCTGCTGTGTGATCTCGTCATCAACCTTGTCACCAACGCCGCCAAGGCCAGCACCCCCGGCAGCGCCATTGCGGTCTGCGCCGAACAGGCAGATGGTTCCATCCGGCTGACGGTTCAGGACCACGGCCAGGGCATCCCGGCGGACAAGCTGGCCCGCGTGGTGGAGCCGTTTTATATGGTGGATAAATCCCGTTCCCGCCGCCAGGGCGGCAGCGGCCTGGGCCTGGCCCTGTGCAGCCGCATTGCCCAGGCCCACGGCGGAACGCTTGCCATGGAAAGCGAACTTGGCAAAGGCACCACCGTAACCGTCACCCTGCCCGCACCGAACCAAACTGCCGCCGAACTCGCACAGGAGGAACCCGTATGAAAACCACAAAACGCGGCAAGCTGCTGATGCTGGTCTGCGCCGCCCTGGTGGCTGTACTGGCCTGCCTGCCGCTGCTCTGGTTCCGCGCACAGGATGCCCGTATGTTCGGCACCGTCAATCAAAGCTCTGGCCTGTATGAATCCCGCGAGGTCAGCGGGGATGATTTTTATCTATTGCAGCAGGTCAAAAACCGCACCCAGATGAACCGCACGGACTGGATGGTTTCCGCCGGGCTGGACGGCACAGCAGCCCTGTATACCCCCGCCGGGAACAGCCGCTACAACATGACCTCCAGCGATACCGCCGCTGATTTTGCCGCCAGCCTGCTGACCCAGCTCCATGATGCCGAGGTATTGCCGGACACCTGGTACCATGTGGCAGCCGATAACCTGAGCAGCTACAGCAGCGGCGAGCTGTATACTTCCAGTGATTCCCTTGGCATTACGCGGCTGCTGCGCTACCCCCATGCCGCCTATGATGAAAGCGACCCCGAATACAACGAATCCCCCACATTCGCCCTGGATTATGATAATAAAACCGGCCGCCTGCTGAACCTGTGGGTTCAGGCCCCGCTGGACGATCCCACCCTGCTGTCCAGCAGCCCGGTATCGCTGAATATCTCCGACCTGCTGAACGCCTGGGTGCAGTGGGAGGGTCTTACCGACCTGGGCGACTGGACCGTGCCTTACGGCAGCGATTACGCCGAAACCGGCCTGTACAGCGCCAGAGGCAACGCCCTGCTGACCTGTGTGTACGGCTCCTTTACCCTTGACGATGTTCCCCGCGCCTATTACAGCATGCAGCTGACCTGGCAGCCCTATGCCCCCACCCCGCAGCCGGGCAGCACCGATCTGCTGCCCGCCGAGCCACTGCCAGAAACCAGCGATTATTATTACACTGACGTCATCGCTTACCAGTGGGACGATGACCGCGCTGCCGCTGTGTTTGATTATGATGCCAACCTGATCCTTCGCACTAACCTGAGCACCGGCGTGCAGACCGTGTTCTGTGATGTGCCCGGCTGCACCCATACCACCAGCAGCTGCCCTGCCCGCATCACGGACCAGATGTATTCTCTGGTTCCCGCCGGGGATTGCGTTTACCTTGTTTACGGCACCTATTCGCCCACAACGGCAAAGAGCGCTTCCGGCGCGGATATCAACGCCATGTCGGACGATGAGATCATGCGCTGGGCGCGCGCGGCAGATGCCGGGGTTCCGCTGGCCCTTTATCCCCAGGAGCTGGAGCCTTACACCCAGGAGGATGTTACCGCCGCCCGCCGCTTGATGCAGAACGCCTTTGGCCAGGGCCGCATTGAAATGCTGGACGGCACCACCCGCACCGAGCTTGTCCGGCTGGATCATGACGCCGTGTATATCGGCGGCTGCGATTCCACCTATTTATACGGCATCATGCGGAGCCAGCAGGGCGAAGAGCCCACCCGCTGGTTCCGCATGGAGCGCACCACCGGCCAGTACGAAACCATGCCCATCCCGGATACCGACCACCTCTGCGGTGTCTGGAACAACCAGCTTGTGCTGTTCCGGGAGCGCTGCGCCGAACCGTTCGCTTCCGATAAAATATCCGATTACAGCCTGGCCGGCAGTTATTCTTCCCGGTTCCAGAACACCAGTTATGACGTTGTGTTGTACGACCCCGTCACCGCCCAAAGCCGGCGGTTATACAGCCTGAACGAAAATTCCGGTTCTTTCACCCATGCCGCGCTGTATGGGGATTCTCTCTATCTGAATACCAGCATTTGGGAGAATCCGGATGATACCCCGTTCAACGCCATCCGGCTCAACCTGCGCAACGGGGAGCAGACCGCGCTGGAATCCCTTTTGGGGATCGACCGTTCCGATTATCCTTACGGTTATCTGTTGGGTTCTTCCACGGTTGCCAACCTCTACTCCCAAAAATGGGGCACCATGATGCTGTTTCGTTCCAACAGCGGTCAGGGCGGCGAAAGCCTGCTGCTGAACTTTGCCGCCAGCAGCGTGTTCCACACCAGCTGGCAGGCAGGTGAAAGCACCTATATTGCCGCCGAATCCCCTGTGGGCCAGTTGTTGCTGCTTTCCTGGGTGTATGATGATCTTTCGGACAACTGGTTCCAGACCTACCAGCAGTACCTTGCCCCCGCCAGTGATCCCACCATCATGACCCCCGTTGCCATGTGGGAACCGGGGCAGTAAACCTCCGCCCCGTAGGCGGTCGTAACCAATTTTTTACCAGTGTAAATTGATGGTTTGTTCACGGTTTGTTTACGTCGCGGTGGTTGTTATTGCCGGGGCAGTGTGGTATACTCACCCCCAAGATGTATCTGAAATCAAAGAAGCCGACGAATTTTTCGCCTTTTCAGCTACACCCTAAGAAAGGGGGAATCTGCATGAAACATCTGCGTTCCTTTTTTGCGGTGCTACTGGCCGCAGCCGTCTGCGCGGCGGTGGTGCTGTTTTCCGGCTGTGGGGCATCCGTTCAGGTGCAGCAGCTTACCATCCCCGGCGAGCGCGGCAGCATCCATGCCACGCTGACCACCCCTGCCAATGCCGAAAACATGCCTGCCGTAGTGATCTGCCACGGCTTTACCGGCAACCGCCAGCTGGACGGCCACGCCAAGCCGCTGGCCAAAACGCTGGCCCAGCACGGCATTGCCAGCATCGCCATTGACTTCGCGGGCAGCGGCGAAAGCGAGGAGCCGTTCACCGCTTACACCCCCGCCACCATGCGGGATGATATCACTTCTGCCATCACCTACCTGACCGACACTGTGGGTGCCGACCCGGAGCGCATCGGCCTGCTGGGCCACAGCATGGGCGGCCGCGCCGTCAGCGTCTACCTGAAAGATTCCATCAAAGCCGCCGCCCTGTGGGCACCGGCGGATAACACAGGGCTGGACGGGCTGGAATTTCTGGACCACAGCGCCGAGGGCCGCCAGGCTATTTATGACGGTGCCATACAGAACGGCGTGCTGGACCTGCCCAAGTGGGGCGTAACGATCAGCGCCGATTTTGTGCAGCAGGTTGCCGACCAGGACCCCACCGCCAGCCTGCGCACCTACAACGGCCCTCTGCTGCTGGCTTATACCGCCGGGGATGCCGAATTGCTGAGCCAGACCACCATTGACCTGACCCGCCAGGCTGCCGCCGAACACAGCGGCCCTCTGGTGGACCTGACCGGCCAGTATGAGGACGCCACTCACAATTTCACCGCCGCATCCGGCAAAAAAATCGACGATTTCTCCGTTCGCCGCCGCATCGAATCCGCCACCGCAGAATTTTTTGAAGAATATCTATAACCCATCCCTATTTGCCGCCGCCCCACCGGGCCGCGGCATTTTTTATGATAATTTTAAGGTTCATGGCGCAGAGAAACCTTGCCATATGCCGCAAACCTCCCCCTCATCCGTAGGGAACGGTCTTGACCGTTCCGAACCCCTGCCATATATCCCTCAACAAAATTTCATTCCTAGGGCAATACCGCACAATTCCCGCCTTGCGGCTTAAGCACCGCTCCGGCAGCTGCGGCACGGCATCTGCGTTGCCAAAATGCTCGATAATGTCGGGTTGCGGCGGGGTCAGGTGACCCCGCCCTACCGAACCTTTGCAGCCCCCCTTTCCGGCGGCCAGAGGGCTGGCCGCCCTCCCCACCACCTTTCCCCGTCCCAATTCCTAATTTCTAATTCCTAATTAACTCCTACCTCCTCCCTCCTAACTCCTAACTACTTCCTTCGCCCCACCGCAATTTTACAACTCCGCCCCCTTTCCGCCGGGGGTAAAATGTGATATAGTATAGAAGTATAGGATTTTGTCAAAAAGGGAGGGCTGAAATGGCACCCATTATCCATACCGTCAACCTGTGCAAGGTGTATGCCGTGGGCAAAGAACGGGTTGTTGCCCTGAACGATGTTTCCATCTCCATTGAAAAAGGGGAATTCTGCTGCATCGTGGGCCAGTCCGGCAGTGGCAAAAGCACCCTGCTGAATCAGCTGGCCGGGCTGGAAAAACCGACCCGCGGCAAGGTATTCATCGGTTCGCACGAGATCAGCGCTATGACCGAAGATGAGCTGGCCAAGTTCCGCCAGGCACACCTGGGCTTTATTTTTCAGAGCTACAACCTGCTGCCCACCATGACGGCGGCCGAAAACGTTGCTCTGCCGCTGATGTTCAAGGGCATTTCCCGCTCCCAGCGCCTTGCCATGGCCCGCAAAGAGTTAAAAAACATGGGCCTTGGCGGCCGTGCCGAACACATGCCCACCGAGATGAGCGGCGGCCAGCAGCAGCGTGTGGGCATCGCCCGCGCCTTTGTCAGCAAGCCGCGCGTGATTTTTGCGGACGAACCCACCGGCAACCTGGACTCTATCACATCCAAACAGGTGCTCTACCGCATGCTGCAAATATCCAAGCAGATGGGCACCACCTTTGTCATGGTCACCCATGAACCGGAGCTGGCCTCCTGTGCAGACCGCATTATTACCATTCTGGACGGCAAGGTGCAGTCCGATGTGGTGCAGGATCCCGCCACAAGGGAGCGCAACCGCGAAGCCCTGTTCGCCAGCCTGGAGGGCAACATGCGGATCGGCGGCGACTCTGCCAGCGGCGAAGTTCACCAGAAAACCGCAGCCGAGCTTGCCTCTTACGCAACCCCTGCTGCCGCAGCCCAGCAGCCCGAACAACCCAAACCGTAAATTTTGCCAACTCATTCAGGAATATCAAAGCCATAGGCAATACCGCATAATTCTAAGTGCCGATACGGCGAGCGAGGTGCGGCAGCTGCTAGGCCAAAAGCGCAGATAATACTGGATGTCTTATCGAGCATTTTGATGATGCCCCCAATTCGCAAGTGACCGCTAATGACCAAGAAGCCTCCGACAACAACAGCTCGGACAAAAATCATGACGATCCCAATTCGACGCCACCCCCCCAGCCCAACAACAGCGGCTCGGCCTACATCATTGCTCAGACCGTGACCGATGCCGCAGGCGGCGAGATCACCACCATTGACCGGGACAGCCGGTTTAACCTGATTCTGCGCGTGGCGGATTACGGTGCTTACAACAACTTCATTCCCGCGGACCAGATCTCTGCCCGCATCAACTCCTCCGCGTTCACCTTTACCGGCAACGCCGAAGTTGGCCAGCTGTACGAGGAAACCGACGCCAACGGTGCCGGTTACTACAGCTATGTACTGCTGTTCCGCGATGTGATCTACAACGGCGGCGGCAACAGCGTGCCCATCAACCTGAGCTACCTGAATTCCACCATGGCGATGCAGCAGCTCAGCGTTACCCTGGGCCAGTGTGTGGACGAAGACCCCGATACCCCCAACCTGATGATCCGCGCTTCCAGCTACGGCAATGAAGCGGTTGTGGCCGGGACGCCCTTTACCCTGACCCTGACCCTGTACGCCACCGGCGGCCAGGAGAACCTGAACGATGTGGTCATCTCGCTGACCCTGCCGGACGGCATCACCATGACCAGCGGCAGCCTGAGCAACTATCTGGGCACCATGGCCCCCAAGTCCACCCGCGATGTCAGCTTCAGCCTGACCCCCAGCGCCGGCTTTACCGGCGGCGTGGCCAACATTACCGTGAACAGCGTGGGCACCGGTGCCGACACCAACAAGGCCGTTACCGGTATGTCCACCACCATCTCGGTTCCGGTATCTCAGCCGGACCGCTTTGAGCTGGGCCAGCTGGAGCTCGGCGACAGCATTACGCTGGGCGATTCCGCTTCCGTTACCCTGAACTTTGTCAACAAGGGCCGCGACGCCCTTTCCAACCTGGAAGCCACCCTTTCCGGCGATAACCTGGGCGCCGACACCACTGTGCAGTACATTGGCAACCTGAACGCCGGTTCCTCCAACAGCGTGGATTTTGACATGACCCCCACCCAGGAAGGCACCTGCAACGGTACCATCACCCTGACCTATGAGGACGCCAACGGCACCCTGAAAACCGTCAGCAAAGATTTTTCCTTCTCTGTTCAGCCGGCCATGGACTACGGCGATTCTGGCGATATGGGCGATAACATGGATGACATGCAGCCCCAGCAGACCGGCCTGCCCCTGTGGGCCTATCTGACAATCGGCGCTGCTGTGATCGTGGTGGTAGTTGTGATCGTTGTGGTGGTACGCAAAAAGAAGAAGGCCGCCGCACTTGCCAAGCTGGAGGAAGGCAACGATGAAGATATCTGACCAGATCGGGCTGGCTGTCACCAACCTGTCCCGCCGTAAGGGCCGCACGGCACTGACCGTTGTGGGCGTCGTTGTGGGCATCTGTGCGGTTATCGTTATGATCTCCATGGGCATTGCGGAAAGCCATAACAACGACGAAATGCTCAAAAATATGGGCGGCCTGACCAAGATTGAGGTATACAACTACGGCAGCCAGAACATCAATGGGCAGGAGGTCAAGCTGGATAACGAAGCCGTCCAGCGGTTCCGCAAGATCGACCACGTTACGGCTGTCACCCCCTATTACCAGCCGGGCCTGAACCTGTATGTAGAAGCAGGCAAAAACAACCGCTACCGCGCCAGTAATGTATGGAGCGTTCTCGGCCTGGACCCGGACACCATGCCCCTGCTGGACAACAAGCTGGAAAGCGGCGACTGGCCCAAAAGCGGCGTGAATTACGGCAAGGATGTGATCCCCGTTGTGGTGGGCAAGGAGTTTTTGTATCAGTTTGAGGATACCCGCCGCAGCCAAAACAGCTCCAAACGCCAGCGCTGGAGCGGCGAAACCGATGCCAACGGCAACCAGCTGCCGCCCTTTGTGGATGCTACCAAGGATACCTTTACCCTGACCCTGACCAATGGTGACACCGAGAGCCCCAAGACCCAGAGCTACAAGCTCAAAATCGTTGGCGTTGTCTCGGAAGAATCCGAGGATTACATGCTGCAATACGGCATTACTTTCCGCCTGAACGACCTTCTGATGCTGAGCGAAGCCTACAGCAAGCTGGCCAAAACGGATTTTAACCCCAAAAAAGTGACCTATAACGAAGTGTACATTAAGGTCGATGACATCAAGAATGTGGATAAGATCTGCGATACCTTAAAAGAGGAAGGCTACCAGATCAGCTCCATGGTGGATTACCGCAAGCAGATGCAGCAGCAGACCGCACAGCGCCAGCTGCGCCTGGCGGGTCTGGCGGCCATCAGCCTGTTTGTTGCCGCGCTGAACATCGCCAACACCATGACGATGGCCATTTACGAGCGCACCCGTGAGATCGGCGTGATGAAAGTTCTGGGCTGCGAGATTGGCAACATCCGGCGGATGTTCCTGATTGAAAGCGGTATGATCGGCTTTATCGGCGGCGTAGCCGGTACGATTTTAAGCTACATCATCAGCTTTGGCATGAACAACATGACGATGATCGTATACGGCCTGAACACCCTGCTGATGAAGCTGGGCATCAACGCCACCATCGACCTCAGCTCCCTGATGGGCAGCAGCGATTCGATGTATTACGGCGGTGGAATGTACATGTCTGATTCCGGCAGCGGAACCGTCATGTCCATCATTCCTATCTGGCTGGTGCTGGCTGCCATCGGCTTTGCCGTGGTGGTGGGCCTGCTTTCCGGCATCGTTCCCGCCAGCCGCGCCGTTCGCATCAGCGCCCTGGAGGCCATCCGGCACGATTAAATCAAATGCGCCTTCCCGCAAGGGAGGGCGCGTTTTTGTTTGAATGAAAAAAGAATAAAGAATAATTTCGGTGGACCGCGTTGCATCCGCGCCGCTCAAAAACCGCAGAGTTCTGCATTCTATGTATTACCCTTTTAGTTTATAGAGACCATAGGGGGCGCACATTGTGCGCCCGCCATCTTTATTACAGAGTGTACCATAAATCATATCTGTAGGGCGGGATGCCCTCATCCCGCCGCAGAGAGACATCATAAAATTGTACCACCTGCCCACGTTACGGCCCGCCCCACGGGACGATGCAAGCATCGTCCCCTACAAATCTCTTTTTCTGTTCGCGGCAAAATTTTACCTTTCTTCCCCTTCAATACATTTTCTTCCTCGTCATCATACAAAAACGCGCACAGCGCCCGATATTTATCGGCGCTGTGCGCGTTTTGCTAACTCCTAACTTTCTCCGGTATCTGCGCCCCAATAATTGCCGCAAACATCAAAGCACACCCTGCCAGTTCTACGCCGGAAAGGGTCTGGCCCAAAATCAGCCAGCCGGCCAGGGCGCTGAACACGCTTTCCATGCACATGGCCATGCTGGCAATGGTGGGGTCAAGTTCTTTCTGGCCCACAATTTGCAGCGTGTAGGCCACACCGCTGGACAAAATGCCGCAGTAAGCAATAGATACCGCCGCCCCCTGGATCTGGGCAAAGGTCGGCGTTTCAAACACAAACATAAAAACAGTGGAAAGGACCGCCGTTGCAAAAAATTCCGCAAAGCTCAGCTGCACACCGTCCAACCTGGGGCTGTAATGATCCACCAGCATAATCTGGAACGCAAACAGCAGCGAGCAGAGCAGCAGCATCCATTCGCCGCCGGTCAGGGTCTGGGTATCGTGCCCCGCCAGGCACAGCAGGTAAAGCCCCGCCAGGCTGATGCAGGCGCAGATTCCCAGTTTGACCCCCGGCCGCCGCCCAAAGAACACCCCCAGCAGCGGTACCAGCACCACATACAGCGCCGTCAAAAAGCCCGCCTTGGCCGTGCTGGTGGTGCCAATGCCGATCTGCTGTGCCGCCGAAGCCGCAAACAGCGCAATGCCGCAGAACACACCGCCCCGCAGCAGCATCCGGCCGTTGATCCAGAACGGAACACCGGGATCCGCTTTGCGGGCCTTGCCGCGGCGCAGCAAAACCAGCACGATCAAAAATGCGCAGGCCAGCCAGCTGCGGGCCGCCAAAAAGGTATACGGCCCCACATAGCCGCTGCCCACACTTTGCGCCACAAAGGCTGTGCCCCAGATCAGCGCCCCCAGCAGAAGCAGCAGGGTGTTGCGCAGCTGTTTTTTATCAAAGTTCATCTTTTGATTCCTTTTTTTGTTTCAGTCATATCCGCAAAATGCCCCGGCGTCGGTCTGCGTTGACCGCTGCGCCGGGGCACGCTTCATTTTTGGTTATTCTGCATCCGGGGCAACCAGGTCGTCGCTGCCAATGCCCTCAATTTTCACGCCGCCGGTAATGTAGAACATACCAGAGTCATAGCTGACATTGGCCTTGTACAGCCTGCCGGGGGTCAAGCCGGAGATGGTATAGGTGCTGCACTCCCCGCCGGTCGGGAAATACACCGTGGTGCCCGCCACATAGGAAGTGGTTGCCTTATCCTCCGAAAGTTCCCACAGCGCCACCTTGAACTCCAGAATACCGGTGGATTCGGTGGTGGCATAGCCCGTTACCTGCACGGTATCGGAACCCGCCACAAAATACTCGGTGTTGCGGTTCTGGATGCTGTTAAACGCAACATACAGCGTCCCATCCTGCACCTGTTGGTTCCAGTGAACCGAGGTATCCTGCAGCCCATCCGGGAAGTTCACCTCACCGCCGGGCTGCGCCACAATTTCGTCCGCCTCATCGTCGTCGGAACCTTCTTCACGCAGGCCCAGCAGGTCTGCCGTTTTCAAAATCAGATTGCTTGCTACTTCCTTGGGGCTGCAGGCGGTCAGGCTGAGCGCCAGAACCGCTGCCAGCACAAGTGCAGCTGCACGTTTTGCCAGTTTCATCATTCATTGCCCTCCATGGCAGGTAAAGCTGTTTGTAACCCTTTTATTATATCCCAATTCGCCGGGCAGAACAAGTGCTTCTTGGTGAAAACCTGGTAAAACCTAAGGCAACACCGCACAATTCCCGCCTTGCGGCTTAAGCACCGCTCCGGCAGCTGCGGCACGGCATCTGCGTTGCCAAAATGCTCGATAATGTCGGGCTATGGTGTGTTATCCGCGGGTGCCCTCAACGCTGGAATCGGTGCTCCAGCCCTGCAGGTCAGTGGGGTTGATGGAGCCGTTCCAGCGGCCATCGTTCTGGGCATCGTTCCATTCGTTCCAGGCTGCCTCGCTGCGGATAGCTGTACCGCTGCGGAATGCTGCATCCCACGGGTTGGCGGAATCCGGGTCGGTGGGGTCCCAGCCGCGCTTGCTCTCGTCCGCCGGGTCGGTGTAAATGGTGCCGGGCTTTCCCATGGGGCCGGGGTCATCGGCGTTATCATAGATCACCACGCGGGTGCCGATGGGGCAGTTATCATAGATCCACTTTACATCACAGACCAGCAGCCGGATACAGCCCAGGCTGGCCTGGGTGCCCAGCTGGTTGAACTGGTCGTACTCGATATCGTCCTTGTGCTGGCTGTAATACGGCACAGTGTGGAACAGATAGGAATCCCAGATGCGGGTAGCGTACTGGCCATAGCTCGGCCCGGCCAGCAGCCGCCAGTCATAATTGACCGGCGTTGCAAAGAATCCCAGTGGGGTATCCGCGCCGCCGGAGCACACCATGGCCATATACGGCTTGGTGTAGTTACCCTCATCGTCCAGCGCCAGTACCGTCACGGTAGAAGCCGCGCGGTTGACCGCGATCATATAGGGGCAGCCATCTTTGGCACTGTATTTCAGCCCCTCGCTCTGGTAAAATTCATCGGCAGCCAGCTGTTCCATCAAGGCTTTGCCGCGCTCATCCCAAAGCGCTGGGTCCACCACCTGCGGGGCATCCTTGGTGCAGTTTGCGGACGCCGTTGCGGTGGCATCGGCAATGCGCTGTTCTTCCTCGGTCATGGTGGGCTGTTCCTGCTGGCTGTCGCCATCCGTGGTGCTGTCTGCACCGTCGGGCGCGGTGGAGCTGGAATTTCCCTGGCTCTGGTTCGGCTTGTTGGTAATGGTGCCATCGGTTTTTACCAGCAAAAAGCAGCCTGCGCACACCAAAATAAACACGGCAATGCAGAAAATCAAGGTGATCAGGGCATGCACGCGGCGGTTCTGTTTGCGTGAAACAGCGCGGCGGCGCTGCATATTGCTGCTCCTGGCAGCGGGTGCAGGGCGGCGCTTGGGTCCCTGCGCCGGACGTTTTTGTTGCGGCATTGTGCAGACCTCCCATTTATGGTGTCAAAATCGTATGTTTCGGGCTTTGCTTCCCACTGCGGGCGGGCACGGCCCGAACGGAATTCATTTCCCGTATTCTTCCGCCACAAATTTTTCCAGTGCGGCAAAGCTGCGGCGGACCTTCTCGGTATCAATGCAGTACGCCATGCGGAAGTAGCCGGGGCAGCCAAAGCTGTCGCCGGGAACCAACGCCAGGTCATACTTCATGGCCTTTTTGCAGAACGCATTGGCGTCCTCCTCCAGCGCTTTGGGGAAGATATAGAAGGTGCCGGAGGGTTTGACCACGGTAAAGCCCAGCTTTTTCAGCTCGGCGTAAATCAGCTCCATGTTGGTTTCGTACACGCCCAAGTCGCTGGTTTCATCCAGGCATTCGGCCACGGCCAGCTGGATCAGTGATGCCGGGCAGTTGTGGCCGGTTCCGCGGCTGATCTGGCCGCACATGGGCACAATATACTCGGCGTCCTCGCAGCGCGGGTTCGCAGCCACATAGCCGATGCGCTCGCCCGGCAGGCTCAGGCTCTTGCTGAACGAATAGCAGGTCAACGTATCGTCATAGAACTTGGCGGCGTACTGGATGGGCTGCCCGCCGAACATGATTTCGCGGTACGGCTCATCCGAGATCAAAAAGATTCGGTGCCCATACTTGGCGCTGGCGGCGCGCAGGCGGTCGGCCAGGCCGGTCAGCGTCTCGGCGCTGTAGGCTGCGCCGGAGGGATTGTTGGGGGTGTTGATCAGCACGGCGGCGGTGTTCTCATCCAGCATCGCGTCAAATGCATCAAAGTCAATCTGGAAATCCTTCGTGCGGGGCGGAACGACCTTCAGATTCAGGCCCGCGCCCTCCACATACGGCTTGTATTCCGGGAAGAACGGCGCAAAGGTGATAATATCCTGCCCCGGCACCGCCACGCAGCGCATGGCGTGGGCCAGCGCACCGGCAGCACCCGTTGCCATAAAGATATGCTCCATACCGTAGTCCATGCCAAAGCGGCGGTTCAGGCTTTCGGCCACCGCCTTGCGCACGGCGGGGATGGTCAGCGTGGGGCTGTAGCCATGCAGCGTCACCGGCTCCTTGGTCTGCAGCAGATCGATGCAGGTTTTGGTAAAGTGCTCCGGGCAGGGCACCGAAGGGTTGCCCAGCGAATAATCAAACACATTTTCATAGCCGATCTCAGTCCCGCGAGCCGTGCTCCACTCGGAGATTTGGCGAATAACGGACTTGCCGCTAAGCATATCTTTATAGCGCTGCGCAATCATTTTACAGTTCCTCCCACCACAATTTTGCAGTTATTTCATGATAACGTCATACAGTTCATCGCTGTTTTCTGCCAGGTATTCCGCCCCGGCCGCATTCAGTTCCTCCCGCGTGCGGAATCCCCACACCGCCCCGCAGCAGGGCAGGTTCGCATTGTGGGCGGTTTCCACATCCACGTTGCTGTCCCCCACATACAGGGTGCTGGCCGGGTCGGCATGCAGGGCCTGCAGCAGGGCGTTCGTGCCCTCGGCGGCGGGCTTGGGGGCCACGCCGGTCATCTGGCCGCGCACGATCGTAAAATACTGCGTGCCGAAATAATCCTTGACGACCTCTTTTGCCAGCGCATCCGCCTTGTTGGAAAACACCGCCAGCTGCACGCCGTTCGCTTTCAGCTTTGCCAGCATTTCGGGGATGCCGGGGTACGGTGCGGTGGTGTCCCGCAGGTGCTGGCCATAATCCTGCTTAAAATCCGCCAGGGCCGCTTCCAGCACCGCCGGGGTGCGCTGGTCTGCCGGGGCCAGGCGCTCCACCAGTTTCGGGATACCGTTGCCCACAAAATAGCGGTACGCCTGGCGCTCATGGGTGGGCCAGCCATATTTCCGGCACAGCCGGTTGCCGGCATCCGCCAGATCAGTCAGGGTGTTCAGCAGCGTACCATCCAGGTCAAACACTACAGTTTTATACATTTTGTAATATCCTCTATTCTCTATACACATTCTAACTTTTCCCACTGATACGGCAAAAGCCACACTTCTATTATAGGAGCATTTTGCCAAAACGGCAACCGCTTTTGCCTGTTGTTTTGGAGCAAAAGTGTAAATTATACAGCGGCAGGGTGCAATATCACGTAAAGTGTGCTACTATATATTTGTATTGCTGGCCGGGAGTGATCCCACCAAGGGGAGGAAAAAAGATGGACCTGTTTCTTTCAATTCTGAAATCCGTCATTTACGGTGTGATTGAAGGCATCACCGAATGGCTGCCGATTTCCAGCACCGGGCATATGATCCTTGCCGAGCAGGTGCTGAAGTTTGGCTATACGGAAGATTTTATGGAAATGTTCCGCGTTGTCATCCAACTGGGTGCTATCCTGGCTGTTGTGGTGCTGTATTTCCACAAGCTGTGGCCGTTCTGCAAGGATAATGGCCGCGATACCGGCTTTGCCGCCCACCTGCGCTGGCCCGTGGTCCGGCTGTGGTTCAAAATTATTGCAGCCTGCGTGCCCGCCGCCGTACTGGGCATTCTGCTGGACGACTGGATGGACGCCCACCTGTATAACAGCGTGGTGGTTGCCCTGATGCTGATTGTGTACGGCGTTGCCTTTATCCTGATCGAGCGCCGCCCGCGGGTGCCCACCACCACCAAGCTTTCCCGCATTACTTACCCGCAGGCGTTTAAGGTTGGCTGCTGGCAGGTGCTCTCCCTGATTCCCGGCACCTCCCGCAGCGGCTCCACCATTCTGGGCGGCATGCTGTGCGGCATGTCCCGCCCGGCTGCCAGCCAGTTCACTTTCTTCCTTGCCATCCCGGTCATGGCCGGTGCCAGTTTGCTCAAGCTGGTCAAGTTCTTTGGCAAGGGCAACAGCTTCACGCTGGATCAGACCGTTGTGCTGATCGTTGGCTGTGCGGTTGCCTTTATCGTTTCCATCATCGCCATCCGCTTCCTGATGGATTACGTCAAGCGCCACACCTTCACCGCGTTCGGCGTTTACCGCATCGCACTCGGCATTGTTGTTCTGGTGATCTGGGGCGTACAGACCTTTGTGCTGAAAGCGCCCGCCGCCGTGTAACGGCCCGGAGTGTATCTGAAATCGAAAATCTCCCCGCTGCATTTTGTGCATCAGCACATTGCTGCGGGGAGATTTTTTCTTGCCATTTTTTGTTTTTAAATCAGAGGAATCCTGGCTGACGTCTGCTTATCAGCTTCTTACTTTTCCACCTGGAACAAATTCTGCTGACTGGTTGCTTTGGCACCGATGTTGTTATACTCCAAATAGAAGTACCCATGCACCCAGGCATCCAGCTCTGCATTCTCGCCGTAGATGTGGGTCACGCCGTCCGCGTCCATATAGTCATTGGCGGCTGTCACCACCGGGGCCACCTGCTTGAGTGCCAGCAGGTACTGGTAATACGGGGTCAGCGGCAGCCCGGCATTTTCCACCAGGGTGGGTGCCAGCATGCACATATCCATGCGGTTGTACTCGTCGGTGGCGCTGGTCTGGCCTGCGTTTTCCAGCGGGTAGTTTGCCCAGATCAGGTAGGGCGTGCTGCGCTCCAAAATCTGCAAATTGTTCTCATCGGTAAAGGTATGGTCGGCCACATGATCCACAAAGCTGGGTGCGTGGTCGCCTGCCATGGCAACAATCACCTTGCGGCCGGTCTTTTCGTACTGCTCGGTCAGGTATTCGGTCAGTTCGCCAAAGGCACGGTCGGTCATATAGATGTTGCTCAGGTATTCATCCATGATGGAATCATACTCGCCGTAATCGGTTGCGGCATGCACGATATCCTCCTCCGGGGGGTTCATATCGTAATCGCCGTGGCTCTGGATGGAAACCAGGAACACAAACCGCGGCTGGTCCTCCGGCATTGCTTCATACAAACCTTCCAGGTCGCGGTAGGTGGCGCTGTCGGTCTGGTAGGGGCGGCTGCCATAGGTTTCCTTGGTCGGAAAATCATCCTGGAAGTGGGTCTCGTCAAAGCCCAGCGTCAGCCAGGCAGAATCGCGGCGGTAGTTGGAGTTGGTATAGGGGTGGGCTGCCAGCGTGGCATACCCCAGATCTTTCAGGTTGCTGACCAGGCTGTTTGCCTTGTGCAGGTTCAACCAGTTGAACGGTGTGATGGAGGGCATCAGCATCAGCGAGTTGGAGGAAAGCATCTCGTACTCGCTGGAATTAGTGCCGCCGCCCACATGCGGGCTGATGGTGTGGCCGTAAATGGAGTTGGGCAGGTTTTTGGTCACCTGCATGATCTCCTGGTCGGCCTGCAGGTCTGTTACCAGGTCAAAGTCATAAAAGCTTTCGGACAGGATCAGGAACACATCGGGGTAGTCCTGCTCGTTTGCCGTTTCGGGGCTGGCCTGATAGTCCTGCGCCATTGCAGCGGCCTCGGTGGCGGCGTCCTCGCTGTAGCCGTCCGGCTGCAGGATGGGGTCCACCATCAGGCTGGCGGCTTCAAGGCTACCCGCCAGGTAGCCGTACTTATAATAGGTTTCCTGCCAGGCCCAGCCGTAAGTGGTGGCGGGCTTGATGGGGTTGGGGCTGAAATACCCCAGATACAGCACCGCAAAAATGCCGCAGGCGCAGGCCAGCGCATGGGCGCCGCGCTGTTTCCAGCTGCGCTTATGCTTGCCGGCCAGTTTGACCTGCACAACGGCAGCCACCAGCACCGGGATGTACAGCAGCGCAATGGTAATAACTGTCTGGGTAATGTGCAGGGTATAACTGCCCATCACCTCTGCCGCGGTGCCCAGGTTCAGGATGTCCTGCGGCATCAGGGCGGAACCATGCAGGTCCCGCGTGTAATAGTTGACCAGCGCCAGCACGGTAAAAATCAGGCCGGAAACGCCGGTTGCAATGCCCCAGCTGCCGCACAGGGCAAACACCACCAGCGTCAGGCAGAACGCCGTCAGCGCATTGAGCGGTGCGTATACCGGCCACTGCCCCGCCATGTAGTTGGCAGTTACGCCGTCAGAAATTTCTAACTGGTAGCGCGCCACAAAGGCCGCTGCCACAGCCAGCGCAAATGGCAGCACCGTGCCAAGCCAGAAGCGCTTGCTTTTTAATGTTTTTTTAATGTTTTGCATGGGTATCCAGTTCCTTCGCTTTGTTTGTTCATTAAGTTGCGGTCAACATTCCGCGTCAACACACCGAATGTCCGGTATGCCCGCAAAAGGGCATATTAGGTTAGTATATCATATTTTATGCCGGTTGTGAATCACCGTTTTTCGGCCAAATGCTGCCACTTGTTCCAAATCCGGCCCGCCCGCGCAGATTTTGCATTTACCAACCTACGCTTTCATGTTATAATATTAGTTAATCATCATTTTACCCCATAGACGGAGGCTATTCTATGAAAATTCCTGCAAAAGGTTTTACTCACGGCGGCAAGTTCCATGCAGACGATGTGTTTGCCACAGCGCTGCTGATGATTGTGCGGCCGGATATCAAAGTAACCCGCGGTTTTGTTGTGCCGGATGGTTTTGACGGCATTGTGTACGATGTGGGCTGCGGTATGTTTGACCACCACCAGGAACCGCGCGAAAGCCGCCCCAACGGTGTGCCCTATGCGGCCTTTGGCCTGCTGTGGCGCGTGTTGGGTGCCCAGCTGGTGGGTACCCACCAGGCCCGCCTGCTGGATGAAAATTTTGTTCAGCCCCTGGACTTGAACGATAACACCGGCGAACAGAACTCCCTGGCCGATGCCATCGGCAGCTTTAACCCCGTGTGGGATTCTGGCGAAGATTCCGATGCCTGCTTCTGGCGCGCCGTGCCCTTTGCCAAGCAGGTGCTGGAAAACGAGATTGCCGCAGCCAACGCCGTAAACCGCGCGGACGAGACCGTCCAGAACGCCTACAAGAACTCCAAGGACGGCATTGTGGTCCTGCCGGACTACATGCCCTGGAAAAACGGCCTGTACAAAACCGATGCCCTGTTTGTTGTCTACCCCAGCCAGCGCGGCGGCTACAGCGCCCAGTGCGTGACCGATTACAAGACCCGCCGCAGCAAGGTGCCGTTCCCGCCCGCATGGGGCGGCCAGCCGGAGGAGATCCTGCGCGAAAAGAGCGGCCTGGCTCTCAAGTTCTGCCACCCCAGCCGTTTCCTTGTCACCGCGGAAACCAAAGAGGATGCCATTGAGGCATGCCGCCGTGCCCTGCGCGCCGCCGGAAGGCCGGTGAGCGCACAGTGAGCGCCGAAACTCTAGAGCAGTTTGGTCCCCGCCCCAGCACCGCGACGGACTGCCAGCCAGACCCGGCTTCCGCCTGGGTCTACATGGTGCGCTGCGCGGATGGCAGCCTGTATTCCGGCTGGACCAATGACCTTGCCCGCCGCCTGCGCGCCCACAAGGGCGGCAAGGCCGGTGCCAAGTATACCCACGCCAAAGGTGCCGTTAAGCTGACCTATGCCGAGCGCTGCACCGATAAAAGTGCCGCCCTGAAGCGGGAAGCCGCCCTGAAAAAGCTGCCAAAACCCGAAAAGGAAGCCCTTGCCGCCCAGTGGACCGCTGAAAACACCATCACCCTGCGGGATGCCGCGCCGGAGGACGCCGCCGCCGTGGCGGAGCTGTACAACTGGTATGTCACCCACTCCACGGCCACTTTCCAGTATGACCTGTGTACCGAGGAATTCCAGCGCGAAAATATCGCCTATGTGCAGCAGCGTGCGCCGTTCCTGGTTGCCGTCAATGCTGCGGGCAAGCTGTGCGGCTTTGCCTGCGCCCACCCCTGGCACAGCCGCACAGCTTATGCGTGGGATGTGGAGCTAACCGTTTACTGCGCCCACGACTGTGTGGGCCAGGGGGTTGGCGGGCGGCTGTACAAAGCCCTGCTGGACGGCGTGCGCCAGCGCGGCTACTGCAACGCCGTTGCCCTTGTGACCGGCCAGAACAAAGAGAGCTGCGCGTTCCATAAGGCGCTCGGCTTCAAAAAAATCGGCGTGGAACCCCGCACCGGGTACAAGTTCGGCCAATGGCTGGACCTTGCCTATTGGTGGATGGACCTGCGCCCCGGCCAGGAGCCTCCGGAGCCGGTGCGCCTGGGGCGATAAAACTGCATAACACAAAATTAAGCGGGGCACTGCTGATTGGCAGCGCACCGCTTTTGTTATAAAGATTTGTAGGGCGCGATGCCCTCATCGCGCCTCGGAGAAACGTAAATCCATCCACCGCAAACCTGTAAACGATCTGTAGAGGACGATGCCTGCATCGTCCCACATACTGAGCTGCAACCATGGTATACTGTCATCAACATCCTATCTCCCCGCCGTGCGTTTTTGTTTTCCACAAGAAGCCCCTCTGTTTGTGGAAAACCGTTCAGATTCTTTTCACTTTTCCCTGTCGTTACGCGGTCTGCATTCCTGTTTTTGCCCACAAACTGCCCTTGTTCACGCAAAGTTTACCGGAATTTCCAGCTATTTCATGCCTTGTTCATCCGCAGTTCATTTTTATTCTTCATGATAGAATCTATCGGGGGCCCCTATTACCGCCCCCAACTGGAGGAATTGTTATGCACGAAACCCAACAGCCGCGCGACCCCAAAAAGACGACTGGCATTGTATATGCCGTGATCCTTGTGGTGTTGCTGCTGCTCAATTTCTGGGCCTTTCCCGCCATGATGAAAGGCCAGGTCAAACAGGTCGATTACGGCACCTTCCTGAACATGCTCGAAGGCGGCGAACTGAGCACCGTTGAAATTCAGGATCAGCAGATCTATTTTGTGGACAAAAACGATACCACCTACTGCACCAACTCCATTGCGCAGGACCTGCAGCTGGTCAACCGGTTGGAAAGCGCCGGCGTTTCCTTTGGCAAGGTGTACAACCAGACCACCTGGGTGGATACCCTGCTGGGCTGGGTCATCTCGCTGCTGCCCATGATCATCCTGATCGTCTGGTTCAACCGCATGATGCGCAAGCGGGTCGGTGAAATGACCGGCGGCGCCAACAGCATGATTTTTGGCGGCGGCAAATCCGGCGCCAAACAGTATGTCGTTGAGGATGGCAAGTCCATCAAATTTGCCGATGTTGCCGGTGAGGACGAAGCCAAAGAGAGCCTGCAGGAAATCGTGGACTTCCTGCATAACCCCAAGCGTTATGAGGATATCGGCGCCAAAATGCCCAAGGGCGTTCTGCTTGTCGGCCCCCCGGGCACCGGTAAAACCCTGCTGGCCCGCGCCGTTGCCGGCGAAGCCGGTGTTCCCTTCTTCTCCATTGCGGGTTCTGAATTTGTCGAGATGTTCGTCGGCATGGGCGCTTCCAAGGTGCGTGACCTCTTCAAACAGGCCAACGAAAAGGCCCCCTGCATCGTCTTTATTGATGAGATCGATACCATCGGCAAAAAGCGCGATGGTGCTTCCGGTATGGGCGGCAACGATGAACGCGAGCAGACCCTGAACCAGCTGCTGACCGAGATGGACGGTTTTGACGCCGCCAAGGGTGTTATCATTCTGGCCGCCACCAACCGTCCTGAATCCCTTGACCCCGCTTTGACCCGCCCCGGCCGTTTTGACCGTCGTGTGCCCGTGGAGCTGCCCGACCTGAAAGGCCGCGAAAGCATCCTGCGCCTGCACGCTCAAAAGGTCAAAATCGGCCCCGACTGTGACTTTGCCGTGGTTGCCCGCATGACCCCCGGTGCTTCCGGTGCCGAGCTGGCCAATATCATCAACGAAGCTGCCCTGGGCGCTGTACGCCACCACCGCATGGCCGTTACCCAGTACGACCTGCAGGAGGCCGTGGATACCATCCTGGCCGGTGCCCAGAAGAAGAATAAGATCCTGAGCGACAAAGAAAAGTGCATCGTGGCCTACCACGAAGTCGGCCATGCCATGGTTGCCGCCCTGCAGAGCCATTCCGCCCCCGTGCAGAAAATCACCATTGTGCCGCGCACTTCAGGCGCGCTGGGTTTCACCATGCAGGTAGAGGACGGCGACCACACCCTGATGACCAAGGAAGAGATCCTGGCCAAAATTGCCACCATGACCGGTGGCCGTGCCGCCGAAGAAGTGGTGTTCAACTCCATCACCACCGGCGCCTCCAACGATATCGAGCAGGCCACCAAGATGGCCCGCGCCATGATTACCCGCTACGGCATGACCGACGACTTTGACATGGTTGCCCTGGAAACCGTGAACAACGCCTACCTGGGCGGCGATGCCAGCCTGGCCTGCAGTGAGCGTACAGCCGCCACAGTGGACGATAAGGTCGTGGAAGTCGTCAAGCAGCAACATGAAAAAGCCAAACAGATGCTGATTGAAAACCGCGGCAAGCTGGACGAGATCGCCAAGTACCTGTACGAGAAAGAAACCATCACCGGCGAAGAGTTCATGCG
>QWCY01004733.1_pt1 | contig 24161 bp, 20 predicted proteins | sample 1972631 | NCBI WGS metagenome assembly QWCY01 (sample SAMN09866696, study PRJNA288562) | Human gut metagenome isolate pre1_stool, whole genome shotgun sequencing... | isolation source: gut | host: Homo sapiens | place: USA: California
GCTCCTCAACCTGTTCAGCAAGAAGAAGGTCAACCCGATGGTCGGCGCGGCAGGCATTTCGGCGTTCCCGATGTCCGCGCGCGTCATCCAGAAGATGGGCATTGAGGCGGACAGCCAGAACCATCTGCTGATGCACGCGGTGGGTGCGAACGTCGCCGGGCAGATCGCAAGCGTCCTCGCAGGCGGCATGATCCTCAACCTCGTGCCGCAGCTCTTGAAGTAAGGAGGAAGAGAATATGACTGCTCTCGAAGCCGCCCTCACGATCCTGTGGCAGGAGGATCTATGCAATGAAAAACCTTAAGAAAATCGCGACAGCACGGCTGCTCGCGATTATACTGCTGCTTGCCGTCTGTACAGCGGGCTGCGCCGCACCGACAGAGTCGAACGGCGGCGTCCCTTCTGAAACGGACGCCCCGGCGGAGTCCGACGGCTCCGGCGCGCCGGCCGATGCGCCGCAGGCGCTGACGCTCCCCATTCTGGACGAGATCGACGCGGACGTTACGGTCGGAACGGCAGGCTCTTCGCTGCTGGCTGTGCAGGCTGCGGTCAAGCTGCTGGACTGGGGCGTGAATACGGGCCTTGACACGGACGAGATCGGTACTGCCGCCTCCGCATGGCTGACCGCAAAGAACGATGATCGGACCGAGTGCCTGCAAAAGCTGGAGCTGGTGGACGAGGCCTATCAAAAGCTGCTGACCGATGAAGCGCGGGAGCTGCTGGACGACGCCGGGTGCGCGGAGGTGGAGATCACCTGGGGCAGCGAGCCGGTCGAGCCCGTGGAAGCCATCATGCGCTCGGCGGGGCTGCGGGATGCCGACAGCGGCGATGACGCCGCGTGGGACGTAGCCGGGTTTGAAAAGAGTCTGCTGGAAAATTACGGTGTCACGCCGCATCACTATGAGGATCTGGGCGACGGCGTTTATCAGGTCTATGTAGAGATCGACGGCGAGATCGTTCCCTTTGTCACGGTCGATTCCGCGACCGGTGACTATCACGGGTGATCGCCCGGCCCGTTTCCGGCGGAGCGCGGATGGGACGGAAAAGCCCCGCGGTCAGGCCCCGCTGCCCCAAATAGACTGAAGGGACCGTTCTCTGTGGAGGAGAACGGTCCCTTTTGCGGTGTTATTTGCTCACCAGCAGCTTTTTCATGCCGCGCTCGAGCCCATCCACGCTCAGCGGGTACATATCAATGAGCCGCGCGATGTGGCCGTAGCTCTGACCCCAATAGCCGCCGTAGCGCGGCGGCTCCTCGGGATTGAGCCAGATGAGATGGTCGTACTGTTCTTTGAAGCGCTTGAGCCAGTCCATGCCGGAGAGCGAGCCGCTGCCGGCGAAATAGTCATAGCGCTTTTCCGTCAGCTCGTACATATCCATCAGCGCGTCGCCGACAAAAATGACCTTGTACTCGCTGCCGAAATTCTTCAGCAGCCACTCGGTCGAAACGCCGTGCTCGCGGTACATCCGCGGGTCGGTGTAGACGCGCGAGTAGACGCAGTTGTGGAAGTAGTAGACGTGCAGCTCCTTGAAGTGGTTGGACTGCCGCGCCGCCTGAAAGAGCATCGAGCAGAGCTGAGAGTAGTAGCTCATCGAGCCGCCGGAGTCCATCAGCATCAGCACCTTGACGGTGTTGCGCCGCGGGCGCTTGTAGCGCACCTTGAGCGTGCCCGCGTTGTCGCAGGTGTCGCGGATGGTGCCGTCCACGTCGAACTCCGTCTTGTCGCCGAGCGACTGGTCGGAATACTGCCGCAGCAGGCGGAAAGCCATCTGGAACTGGCGGATGTCGAGCGTATTGTCGCGGCGGAAATCGCGGTACTTTCGCTCTCCCGCGACCTGAAAGGCGCGGCGGTAGATGCTCTCACCGCCGACGCGGATGCCCTGCGGGCTGTGGCCGGCGTTGCCGAAGTTGGAGTAGCCGCCCGTGCCGATCCAGTACGAGCCGCCGTTGTGCTCCTCGGTCTGCTCGCGGAGGCGTTCTTCAAACATCTTGAGAATCTCGTCGATGCTCTTTTCCGCATAGCCCTGCTCGCGCAGAAAGGCGCGGAACTCCTCAAGCGCGTTTTTCGGGTGGTTGAGCCAGTCCATCAACTCGTCCGGCAACAGCTCCTCGGGGAAGGGCACGTCCTTGAAATACTCCAAAAACGCGGCGTCAAACTTGTCGTAGTCCGCCTCGCTCTTGACGAGCACGGCGCGGCAGAGGTCGTAAAAGCCCGTCAGCGTCGAACGGTGCAGCCCAAGCGACAGCCCCTCCATGAGCGTCATCCACTCGTTGAGTGAAACGCCGAAGCCGCGCTGACGCAGAAGGTAGAAAAATCCGACAAACATGGGCTTACCGCATACGGCGCTGCATCGCCGTGATGTCCTTGTCCTTTTTGAGCAGTACGCCGGCAAAGGGAATGTCCTTTGCGATGCGCGCGGGATCGACGCCGCCGAGCTGGAGCGCGCGGAGCCAGTCGACCAGCTCGCTCGTGGAGGGCTTTTTCTCAATGCTGTCGATCGAGCGCAGCCAATAGAACGCCTGCATCGCCTGTGCGAGCAGCGTTTCGTCGAGCTTGTCAAAGTGGACGCGGATGATCTTCTCCATCTGCTCCTGCGTGGGGAAGGCGATGTAGTGGAAGATGCAGCGGCGCAGGAAGGCGTCGGGCAGCTCCTTTTCCGCGTTGGACGTGATGATGACGATGGGGCGCTGCTTTGCCTTGACCGTTTCCTTCGTCTCGGGAATGTAGAACTCCATCTTGTCCAGCTCCCAAAGGAGGTCGTTGGGGAACTCAAGATCGGCCTTGTCCACCTCGTCGATGAGCAGCACCACCTGCTCGTCGGAGGAGAATGCCTCGCCGAGCTTGCCGAGCTTGATGTATTTTGCGATGTCGTCCACGCCGGCGGAGCCGAACTGGCTGTCGTAGAGACGCTGGACGACGTCGTAGACGTACAGACCGTCCTGCGCTTTGGTGGTGGATTTCACGTTCCAGATGATGAGCTTCTTGCCCAGCGCGTCGGCGACGGCCTGCGCCAGCATGGTCTTGCCTGTGCCGGGCTCGCCCTTGATGAGCAGCGGCTTTTGCAGCGCCACGGCGATGTCCACCGCGCCCATCAGCTCGGGCGAGGCGACGTAGTTTTCGGTCCCGCGGAAGGAAACAGACATAGAAATACCTCGTTACATAAAAGTTTGATCCTATTTTACATAGCCGCGCCGCCGGTGTCAATGCGGAGCGGGGGAGAAAAAATACCAAAAAAACACTCAAACGGTCGTTGCATTCCTGAAGCTGCTGTGCTATAATACAAAAAAGAATCCGATAAGGAGGCAGCGGACCATGAAAAAACTGACCAAAATGCAGCAGAAGGTCTACGATTACATCGCCCAATTCATGACCAAGTGGGGCTATCCGCCCTCTGTGCGCGAGATCTGTGCAGAGCTGAATTTCAAGTCCCCGTCCACCGCGCATTTCCATATCCTGAATCTGGAGAAAAAGGGCTATCTGGAGCATGACGCCGGCAAGGGCCGCGCCATCCGGCTCAAGGGCGAGGCGCAGACCGCGCCTGCCGTGCCCGCCGCCCCTGCGGCGCCGTCGAACGCCGTTGACTTCATGGAGGAGCGGGACGCGCGGGAGAACCGCATCCCCATCGTCGGCAACGTCGCCGCCGGCAGCCCCATCCTTGCGCAGGAGTGCGTGGAGGATTACCTGACCTTTGATACCGGCAGCCGCAGCGGCGAGTTCTTTGCCCTGCGCGTGCGCGGCGAATCTATGCTGGGCGTCGGCATCCTGCCGGACGATCTGGTCGTCGTCCGCCGCCAGCAGACCGCCAACAACGGGGAGATCGTCGTCGCCCTCATCGGGGACGAGGCCACGGTCAAGACCTTCAAAAAGCAGAACGGCGAGATCTGGCTCCTGCCCGCGAACCCCGACTACCAGCCCATCGACGGGCGGGAGTGCGAGGTGCTCGGCAAGGTCGTTGCCGTCGTGCGCCAGTATTGAGCCGGAAACCGACCCTGTATATTGAAAAAGCGTTCCACGACCGAAAGCAGGTCGCGGAACGCTTTTTTATTGTTGGGAGAAACGCTCAGCTCTCCGAGCCGGAGAGGTGGAAGCTCCAATCCGCGAAGCCGTAAAACGGATCGGAAGCCGTTGGGGTCATGCCGTCCACGAGACCGGATGGCGTGAGCACCGTTTTGGACTTGAAGAGCAGCGGCGCAAAGGGCGTTTCCTCGGCAAAGCCCTTGACATACCGCTCGGCGGAGGCGTTCCCGCCGAGCAGGAAGGCGTCGTTCAGGCCGGAGAGCTGCTCGCTCGCAAAGCCGCCGTAGTTCAGCGCGCCGCCGGCGTCGAGCAGTGCGCCCGCGTCCCAGTCGGCAGTCAGACGCACCTCGCCGAGGTAGAGGTCGAAGTCGCCGCCCTCCAGCGCGGCGGCGTATTCCCCCCACGGCAATTCGCGCACCGTGACCGTCAGCGCGGCGGTCGTGAGCTGGGCGCAGAGGCTTTCGGCGACCGCGCATCGGAAGGCATTCTCCTTGTTCACCAGCAGCGTCAGGCTGCGCGGGCGCGCGGCGGTCACGCCGGCAGTCTCCAGCGCGGCGGCGTACTCCTCCGCCGTGGTGCGGTACTCGTATGTCTTCGGATAGTCCGCGTCCTGCGGCGCGATGGGAAGCTGCGCCGCCGTGCCGTGCCCGGAGAGCAGGGAGGAGACAAGCGTGCCGCGGTCGATCACGCCGCTCATCGCGCGGCGCACCGCGGCGTCGTTGAGCGGAGTACGGCTCAGGTTGAAGCCGAGGTACTGCATTGCCGCGGTCGGGACGTCGGTGGACTCCACCGCGCCGCCGACCGTCCGTGCGCCGGTGCCGGTCGGATCGAGGCAGAGGAAGTGGACGCTGCGGGAGGCGAACCGGCTCAGCGCGGTGTCGTTGTCCTTGACCGCGGCAAGCGCGATGCGCTCGAGCGGCAGAGAGCTGCCTTGCCAATGGGGATTTGCGGTCAGCGCCGCGCCGTCGGCTGCTGTTGTGTAGACGTAGGGGCCGGTGCCGAGCGGAACGAGGTCGTTCTCCGTGCCGGCCTTGACGATGGGAATGTCCAGCAGAGCGGGGAAGCTGCCGTTTGAGCGCGTCAGCGTGACGATCAGCGTATGCGCGTCCTGCGCCTTCATCGAGGCGACGTTCGCAAAGCGCGCGCCGTAGCGCGCGGACTCCGCCGCGCGGCGGTAGGCCGCGAGCACGTCGTTCGCGGTGAGGGCCGTGCCGTCGGAAAAGACTGCGCTGCGCAGCGCGAAGGTCCACGTCAGCGCCTGGGCGTCGCAGCTGCTGCGTTCGCACAGCACAGGCTGCGGCGTGAACGAAGCGTCGAGCGTGAAGAGCGGCTCGTAGAGCAGCGCGCCGACGGTCTGCTGCACGCCGTCGATGCAGGTCACGGGGTCAAAGGTCTGGCCCGAGAGATAGGGCAGGGTGAAGTCGGAGATCTGCGCCGGCTCGCGCTGCGGTTCCTCCTCCGACGGGGAGGACAGGTCATCGTTCCAGAAGTTGTCCGGCTCCGGCTCGGCCTCCCAGCAGCCGGTCAGCGAGAGCGCGAGGACCAGCGCGAGCGCGAGCGCCGTCAGCCGCCGCGTCACAGGGCGTCCTCCGTCAGGACGATGACCGCCGCCATGCCGCCGCGCTCGCCGCCCATGCCGCGGTGCGACCAGTAGCGATCGGGGCGGCATTTGGTGCAGTCGGGGTGTACGTCGATGCGCGAGGGGTCCAGTCCGCTGCGCAGCAGCCACAGGCGGTTGATGGATTTGAGGTCGATGTGGTACTTGTCGCCGCAGCGCTCGATGCGCTCGTCCACGGCGGGGTCCATAAGCTCATGGAAGGCATCCGCCACGTCGCCGTCGGTCTCAAAGCAGCACTTGCCGATGGCGGGGCCGATGGCCGCGCGCATCGTGTAGGGGTCCGCGCCGTAAAGGCTCATCATCGTGACGAGCGCCTTGAGCACGATGCCGCTCGCCGTGCCGCGCCAGCCGGCGTGGATGGCGGCGATGGAGCGCGAGGTCGGGTCGTAGACCGTGATCATGCAGCAGTCCGTGCCGTAGGCAAAGAGCGGCAGGTTCGGCACGTTCGTGATGAGCGCGTCGGCGTCGTAGGGACGCTCGTCCCAGCGGATTTTGCCGGCGTCCTCCTCTCGCGCGACGCGCACGAGGTCGGAGTGGATCTGGCGGCAGCCGACGGCGCGCGAGGCGTCGAAGCCGACGGCGGCGCCGAGGCGGCGGTAATTTTCGAGGATGTTCTCCTCACGGTCGCCGCGGTTGCTCGCAAGGTTGAGCGAGTCGAACGGCGCGGGACTCACGCCGCCGTGACGGGTGGTGAAGGCGTGGCGCACGCCGCCGACGGAGAGCGTGCCGGCGGTGTCGAAGATCACGCCGTTGACGTTGTGCTCGGTAAAGGACATAAGGGACCTCCTTTCGCGCCTGCGGCGCGGGAAAATTTGCCGCGCACGGCGCGGCGGAGCTGCGGTGAATGGAAAGCTATTGCTGCTTTTTCAATAAATGAAAAGCGATATGGCAGATCAGATATACAAGGCTTTGTATCCCCCAAAAACAGGCAGTGACCAATATTGCTCCGAACCATACCGGAAAACTGATAAACCCACTTGTTTGGAGAAATAAATGGGTATGTTTAAGGCCGCACAACTCATAGATGGGAAAGTAGAGTAAAAAATAAAGGGGGATATTCAATAATGTATACCGCCAAGAAACGAACTTGTAAAATAACAACGGCAAACCGATCAGGCTTACCCAGAAAACATAATGCCCCATCTGACTCCGTGCGGGAGGGGAATTTAGTCCCAATAAATCATCGGAAACGATCAGGCAAAGCAGAATGGTTAAAATTCCCATCACTCCGGCCCAAAGCCACTTTTTGAAAATCCCGTGCTGATTCATTCATACCCTCCAATGATCCTGACTTGCCTGATCACCTCACAGAGTTTCCTCACCGCCGCATTCCAATGTTTCGCGAACGAAATGTGCCTGCAGATGACTTTCGGTGACCAGAACAGACTCCTGATGGAAGAAAGCGCACAGGTCCTTGGCGATATCCTTCACAACGGTCTTGTCAACGTCGATCAGGGTGAGGACCAGACTGGTCTCCCGGGCGTATTCTCCGCTTTCGTAAATATACCCGCCCTCCTGCACCTGAAAGGAAAAAGGCACTTTGTAGGAATAGCATACATTACGAAGCACCCTGATATACTTTTCGTTTTCAAAGAGCTGAGTGTTCGTCGACAGATCGTTCAGCCCAATGTAGATTTTTGACTCGACCATATTCAGCGCCCCCTGTGTGCCTGACCGATGCGAATTTATTTGCGTGACGTCCTCCGGCAGACCGTCCTGCCGGAGGCGAGAGCCTCCGGACCGGCGCGCCTTCGTGCCGAAAAGGGGTATTCTCTTTCGGAAAGAGAATACCCCCTTTTGTTTTTACCGTCCGCAGCACTGCTTATTTTCCGCGCTGCCGTGCAGCGCAAAAAATGCCGGATGGCAGCTCGCTCGCCGCTGACGCGGCAACCGCTCGTATGCCATGTATCAGCAGACTGCGTCCGTTACCGTCCGCAGCACTGCTTATACTTTTTTCCGCTGCCGCAGGGGCAGGGGTCGTTGCGGCCGATCTTCTGCACCTTGCGCGGCTGCTTTTTCACGCTGCCGTCGCCCGCGGTGGTGGCGACGATGCCCTCGGCCACGCGCTCGCGCTTGACCTCGGCCTCGCTCTTGATGCGGGCGGAGAAGATGCGGCGCACAGTCTCGTCCTGAATGGCGGAGATCATCTCCTCGAACATTTCGAGGGATTCCTTCTTGTAGGCGTCGATGGGGTTGACCTGCGCGTAGGCGCGCAGGCGGATGCCCTGACGCAGCTCCTGCATGGCGTCGATATGGTCCATCCAGTATTCGTCGACCACGCGCAGCAGCACCACGCGCTCAAGCTCGCGCATGATGGGGGAGGTGACGGCCTCCTCCTTGCGCTCGTAAGTGGTGACGGCGGCGTTGAAGAACAGCTCCGTCAGCTCGTCCTCGCCCATGGCGGCGAGCTCGGCGGGCGTTTCGGTGACCATGCCGCGCGGGAAGTACATACCCTCGAGGCTGCCGAGGATCTCGCGCACGCCGTCCTCGTCGAGCTTACCGTGCTCGCCGGAGTGGAGCGTGACCTGATTGGAAATGCCGCTGCGGATCATGCCGAAGATGGTATCCTTGAGGTTGCGGCCGTCGAGTACCTGCTTGCGCTGCCCGTAGATGATCTCGCGCTGCTTGTTCATCACGTCGTCGTATTCAAGCGTCGCCTTACGGGACTGGAAGTTGCGGGACTCGACGCTGGTCTGTGCGTTCTCGATGGACTTCGAGAGCATCTTGTTCTCGATGGGCGTGTCCTCGTCGAGGTTCATGCGGTCCATGAGGTTCGTGATGCGCTCGCCGCCGAACAGGCGCAGCAGATCGTCCTCGAGCGAGAGGTAGAAGCGCGTCTCGCCCGGGTCGCCCTGACGGCCGGCACGGCCGCGGAGCTGATTGTCGATGCGGCGGGAGTCGTGGCGCTCGGTGCCGATGATGAACAGACCGCCGGCCTCGCGCACGCGGTCGGCCTCGCCCGCGATCTCGGCCTTGTGCCTGGCGAGCGCTTCGGCGAACAGCGCGCGGGCGTCGAGGATCTCCTGATCGTCGGTCTCGGCGTAGCCGGTCGCCTCGGCGATCAGCTCATCGGAGAGCCCGGCCTTGCGCAGATCGTTCTTAGCCATGTATTCGGCGTTGCCGCCGAGCATGATGTCGGTGCCGCGGCCCGCCATGTTGGTGGCGACCGTCACCGCGCCGAGCTTACCGGCCTGCGCGACGATCTCGGCTTCCTTCTCGTGGTTCTTCGCGTTGAGCAGGTTATGCTTGATGCCCTCGCGGGAGAGCAGATAGGACAGGTGCTCGTTCTTCTCGATGGACACCGTGCCGACCAGAACGGGCTGGCCCTTGGCGTGGCATTCCTTGACCTGCGCGATGACCGCGCGGTACTTTGCCGCCTCGGTCTTGTACACCACGTCGGGATCGTCAATACGCGCGATGGGGCGGTTGGTGGGGATCTCGATGATGTCGAGGTTGTAGATGGTGCCGAATTCCTCCTCCTCGGTCAGCGCTGTACCGGTCATACCGGAGAGCTTCTTGTAAAGGCGGAAGTAATTCTGGAAGGTGATGGTCGCGAGCGTCTTGCTCTCGCGGGCGACGGTGACATGCTCCTTGGCCTCGATGGCCTGATGCAGACCCTCGCTGTAGCGGCGGCCGAACATCAGTCGGCCCGTGAACTCGTCGACGATGACGACCTCACCGTCCTTGACGACGTAGTCGATGTCGCGCTTCATCGTGCCGTGCGCCTTGATGGCCTGGTTGATGTGGTGGGCGATGGTGGAGTTTTCGGGATCGGAGAGGTTCTCGATCTCGAAATACTGCTCGGCCTTGGCGATGCCGCGGGCGGTGAGCGTCGCGGTCTTGGCCTTTTCGTCCACGATGTAGTCGGCGTCGACGTTGACGTCCTCTTCCTCCTTTTCGTCCGTCTCCGCGATGACCTTCTTGCGGAAGCGGGCGACGAGAGCCTCGGTGCGGCTGTACATCTCCGTGGACTTCTGCCCGATGCCGGAGATGATGAGCGGCGTGCGCGCCTCGTCGATGAGGATGGAGTCCACCTCGTCCACGATGGCGAAGGCGTGGCCGCGCTGCACCAGCTCGGAGGAGAAGAGCGCCATGTTGTCGCGCAGGTAGTCGAAGCCCATCTCATTGTTGGTGCCGTAGGTGATGTCGGCGGCGTAGGCCGCGCGGCGCTCGTCGCTCGTGAGGTCATGGACGATCAGGCCCACGCTCAGACCGAGGAAGCGGTGCACCTTGCCCATCCACTCGCTGTCGCGCTTGGCAAGATAGTCGTTCACGGTGACGATGTGCACGCCGTTTCCGGTGAGCGCGTTGAGGTAAGCGGGGAGAGTGGCGACGAGCGTTTTGCCCTCGCCGGTCTTCATCTCGGCGATGCGCCCCTGATGGAGCACGATGCCGCCGATGAGCTGCACGCGGTAGGGATAAAGCCCGAGCACGCGGCCTGCGGCCTCGCGCACGGCGGCGAAGGCTTCGGGCAGAATGTCGTCGAGCGTTTCGCCGTTGGCGAGCCGCGCCTTGAATTCCGGCGTCTTGGCGCGCAGCTCCTCGTCCGTCAGAGCGCGGTACTCGTCCGCCATCGCCTCGATCTTATCGACGATCGGATAAATGCTCTTGAGCTCCCGCTCGGAGTAGGTGCCGAAGAGCTTGGTGATCAGTCCCATATCAAAAACTTCCTTTCACGGAAAATCGAAATACTTTTGCAAAAAAGCATAAAAATACTTCTATAGTATAGCACGCCCTGTCCGGATATGCAAAGGAAAAATGCGCGGGAATGTGAACGGACGGTAAATTTCCGCACAATATGACGCCTGTGCGCCTTGCAAGCGGGGGCGGCGTGTGTTAAGATAGAAATATCATGAAGCAAAAGAACCACAGCGAAGGACATCGGAGGATTTTACGATGAAACTGCATTTTTACGGCGCGGACCGCTGCGTGACCGGCTCGTGCCACTGTCTGGAGATCAACGGCAAGCGCATCCTGGTGGACTGCGGCTTACAGCAGGGGCGCGACGAGCTGGACAACGCCATGTTCGCCTTCAACCCCGGCGACATCGACATCCTGCTCGTCACCCACGCGCACATCGACCACACGGGCCGCATCCCGCTGCTGGTCAAGCGCGGCTTTACCGGACGCATCCTGACCACCCGTGTGACCGCCGACCTCATGCGCATCATGCTGCTCGACTCCGCTCATATTCAAGAGAGCGACGCCGAGTACCGCAACCGCAAGGGTCAGCGCGCGGGGCGCGAGCCGGTCGAGCCGCTCTATACCACCGAGGACGCGATGAATGTCTTTAAGTTCCTCACCGTCTGCGAATACGGCCAGAGCGTCGAGCTGTGCGAGGGCGTGACGGCGGTGTTCACCGACGCGGGCCACCTGCTCGGCAGCGCGAGCATCACGCTCGAGCTTGACGAGGGCGGCGTGCACAAGACGCTCGTTTTCTCCGGCGATATCGGCAATGTCGACCAGCCCATCATCCGCGACCCGCAGCTTTTGAAGAGGGCGGACTATGTGGTGATGGAGTCCACCTACGGCGACCGCAACCACACCGAGGTGTGGAGCTACACCGACGAGCTGGCGGAGATCATCGACGAGACGCTCGGCAAGGGCGGCAACGTCGTCATCCCGTCGTTCGCCGTGGGCCGCACGCAGGAGCTTTTGTACTTCATCCGCGAGATCAAGGATCAGGGGCTCGTGAAGTCCGTGCCCGATTTCCCGGTCTATATCGACTCGCCGCTCGCCAAGGCGGCGACCACGGTGTTCTGCGGCGACCTGCACGGCTATTTGGACGAGGCCGCGCTCGAGCTGGTGAAGGACGGCACGCATATGTTCTCGTTCCCGAACCTGCATTTGGTCGAGACGACCGAGGAATCCAGAATGCTCAACCTCGACAAAACACCCAAGATCATCATTTCCGCCTCCGGTATGTGCGATGCGGGGCGCATCCGCCACCACCTCAAGCACAACCTCTGGCGCGCGAACAGCGCGGTGGTGTTCGTCGGCTTCCAGTCGCCCGGCACGCTCGGGCGCAGACTGCTCGACGGCGTGGAGAGCGTGAAGCTCTTCGGCGAGGAGATCGCGGTCAAGGCGAAGGTCGTGAATTTCCAAGGCCTTTCCTCCCACGCCGACCACGACCATCTGATCGAGTGGATCAAGGCGTTCGATCCGAAGCCCGCGCACGTCTTTGTCGTCCACGGCGACGCGGACGTGGCGCCCGCGTTCGCGGACGAGCTGTGCTCCCTCGGCTTCTCCGCCCACGCGGCGAAGTTCACCGAGAGCTACGACCTCGCCGCCGGCGTGATGCTCAGCGAGGGCTACATCTCCGAGCGCAAGCGCACGATGCAGGCCAGCCGCGCGGACAACCTGTACGGCAAGCTGCTCGCCGCGGGCGAGGCGCTGCTTGAGCTCATCCGCCGCTTCAAGGGCCGCTCGAACAAGGAGATCGCCGCCTTTACCGGCCAGATCACCGCGCTCATCGACCGCTTCCAATAAAATAGAAGGAAAGGGCGCGGGGCTCCGCGCCCTTTTTTGGGGAAAACACTATGGCTGTCACGAAAAATCAGGAATACACCGTTACCGTCGAGGGCTATTCGGGCGAGGGCGCGGGCGTCGCGCGCATCGACGGTTTTGTCGTCTTTGTGTCCGGCGCGCTGCGCGGCGAGGTGTGCCGCGTTCTTATTCTGAAGGTGCTGAAGTCCGCGGCCTTCGCCAAGGTGCTTGAGGTGCTTGTGCCCTCGCCGCACCGCATCGCGCCGGACTGCCCGTATTTTCCGCGCTGCGGCGGCTGCACCTACCGCCACATGGACTATGCCGAGGAGCTTGCCCTCAAGCGCCGGCGCGTGCAGGATAATCTTGCGCGCATCGGTGGGAGCGAGGTCGAGGTGGAGGAGATCCTCGGCGCGGCGGAGACGCGGCGCTACCGCAACAAGGCGCAGTATCCCGTCTCGCCGGACGGGAGGATCGGCTTCTACCGCGCCCGCACGCACGAGGTCATCGACACGCGGGAATGTCTGCTGGTGAAGCCGGAGGCGGACGCCGCGGCGGAGGCCGTGCGGCAGTATATGCGCGATTTCCGCGCGGCGGGCTACGACGAGAGGACGGGGCGCGGCCTTCTGCGCCATGTCTATGTCCGCTCAAACACAAAGAGCGAGAGCCTGATCTGCCTGCTGGTGAACGGCAAGCGACTGCCGCATGAGGCGGAGCTGGTCGAGCGGCTGCGCCGCGCCTGCCCGAAGGCGGTGGGCATCGTGCTCGGCGAGAACACGCGGCGGGACAATGTGATCCTCGGCGAGCGCTACCGCACGCTTTGGGGGGCCGACCGGCTGGAGGATGTGCTCTGCGGGAGAGTGTTCCGGCTGAGCGTGCCGTCGTTCTATCAGGTCAACCACGAACAGGCCGAGCGGCTCTACGCCAAGGCCATCGAGTATGCGCAGCTCACGGGGGAGGAGACGGTGCTCGACCTCTACTGCGGCGCGGGGACCATCACGCTTGCGCTCGCGTCCCACGCGAAGCGCGTCCTCGGCGCGGAGATCGTGCCGGAGGCCATCGACGACGCGCGGGAGAACGCCGCGCGCAGCGGTGTGGAAAACGCCGAATTCTTCTGCGGTGACGCCTCCGACGTGGCAAAAAAACTCGCGCAGGAGAATCTGCGGCCCGACGTCATCACGGTCGATCCGCCGCGCAAGGGGCTGGCGGAGGACGTGGTGGAAAGCATCGCGCGGATGCAGCCGGAGCGCGTGGTGTATGTCTCCTGCGACAGCGCGACGATGGCGCGCGATGTGAAGCGCTTCGCCGCCCTCGGCTACCGCGCCGTGCGCGCCTGCGCGGTCGACCTCTTCCCCCGCGCCGACCATGTCGAGACTATATGTTTATTGTCCAAACTTAATGCGAAGCAACATATCGAGATTAACTTGGATATGGACGAGCTGGATTTGACCGATGCGGAAAAGAAAGCCACCTACCAAGAAATCAAAGATTATGTGTTGGAGCACAGCGGCTTGAAAGTCAGCAGCTTGTATATCGCACAGGTAAAACAGAAGTGCGGTATCATTGAGCGTGAGAACTACAATAAGCCGAAGTCTGAGGACGCTAAACAGCCGCAATGCATGGATACCGCTTGTGTGGAACTGAAATTCAACGACGGCAGTATGATTGCCATTGACACCATTGCCGTGGAGAACGAGGTTGCCGACAATATGTATCAGCGGTCAGAGTTGGACTGGCTGATCTACAATGCGCCGTTGGAGTACGCCGATCTGATACTGAACGGCGATCCGGAGAAGTATCTGAAAGCGGTCACGCAGTATAAGCCGTTGGATAGCTGACATGGAAACAGCCCGTAGGACGTCAAAATCCTACGGGCTGTGTTTTCAGCCATATTTTAACTGTATTATCTTCTGTAATTCACAACCTCACCTGTTTTCTCCTGGCTAATCAGCATTCCAGAAGTATCAAAAGTGTATCTGAATACATAGCTTGTGCCGCCAATTGTGAAGGAACTTGTTGCGGGAGAGAAGAATGTGGAGGTAATGCTTTCTACATCCCAAAGTAGATTTCCCGTATCACTCACAGAAAGCTTTCCACCAAGAGACCCGTTGACAGAGTAGTATTCTTGGGGTTTCCCTGCATTAGGCTCACATACCAACAACATTGCGGTGTAGTTGTCCCGTACCATAGGCGTCAGTTCATCACTGGAAATTTCCCAGATGTTATTATCAAACAGATAATTCAATACTCCGGCAATTTCATATCTACCGCCTGCACTCTGATCTTCATTAGCAAGTCTCGGAACAGCGTACGCAGACAAATAGATATTTCCGTTATATTCAATCATATCGGTAATGTAATAGTAAGAATCTTCATCGCCATAGGAGAAGGACTCTGTAATATTACCTTCGCGGTCAACCTTAACGATTTTTGCGTGCTCATTCGTCATATAGCTACCGAGCTGAACCATGTAACCATCTTCAAACCGAGCTGCATTCCAAATCCCGTAGTTACCTACTTCGGTTTTATGGAAGTAGGTTTCTTTTCCATCCACCGTATACTGGCTAAGACAGAAATATTTCAGATCACCACGGCTGATTACGGCATAGCTGCCATCAGCATTTTCCAAAACGGAAGCGATGTATTCATCGTCAAATCCGTTATTGAGCATGTGTTTCCAAACGAGATTACCATCTAAGTCGATTTTAGCCATCCATGCATGGGAAATTTGAGTACTGGACCAAGTGTCGGTTCTACCGTAGGCAATTACACCATCCGATACGATGCTATAATCTTCAATCCAAAAATCGGAAATAGAAACACTCCAAAGCAAGTTATCTCCATCGTATTTCTCGAGATAGCTCTTATCGTGCACCTCTAAGCCAAGAGATTCATCTTCTTTGTATTCCGAATGGTATTTATAGTGTACGCCTGTTTGTGTGGCACCAATAAAACCACCGGTATAATTTTTATAATTCCAAAGATTTTCAATATCCTCTGGTGTTGGATTGTCTTGAACAATCTCGTAACCACCGATATTATCGGAAGAAATACTGTTTCGAATCACTTCGGCGGTCTTAGAATAAGTGAACGACTTCGTTGTAATATCACGATACACTTCCTTAATCTCACCACGAGTAAGTCCTTCCGTAGACATACCATAGTCATTAAAGAATTGAACAGCAGCTTTATATTCCTTTGCTTCAGCAACAACCGCAAAGGAACCGAAGCAAACGGACAGGACTAAGACCATGCAGGCAGCGATTGTACCCCATCTAAACCAAATTGGCTTATTTCGAGATTTCTTTGCAACGGGAGCTGCTTCGGCAATGTGTCGATCATCAATTTCTCCAAAAATGTCTAAAAGACGTTTGTTTTTCATAACGTTATACCTTCTTTCTCCAATACAGATTTAAGTTTACCTCTTGTACGGAAAAGGGTAACTGTCACTTTGCTTTCAGAAAGGCCATATTCATCTGCAATTTCTTTTACGGGACTCATATAAAAATAACGACGAACAAATATTTTTCTTGTTTCTGCTGGGAGTTCATCAAGGAAACGGTCGAGTACATCTCTGATGACCATATTCTCAACAGTATTTACTGCATCTTGTTCAGCAGGGATGCACTCTGATAGTTCGTCGAGAATTAGTGAGGTTTGTCCCGCACCACGCTTTTCAGCAGAGAGCTTTTCCCATTTATTCAAAGATAAATTGCGAGTGATTTTTCCAAGAAACGTCTGCAATTTGCTCGGGCGTTTAGGCGGAATGGAGTTCCATGCTCGGAGATATGTATCGTTGACACATTCCTCCGAATCTTCATCGTTATGCAGAATGCTGTAGGCAATGTAGTGGCAGTATCTTCCGTATTTCTTGGAAGTTTCAGATATGGCTTGTTCGGAACGTTCCATGTAAAGCTCTATGATTTTGCTATCATCCATATCATCACACTCCTTTCGTTTGTATCAAGGCCTTTCACCCTAATACACCGGGGTTACACGCTGTTCACTACACTTTTATTGGAATTTTTTGAAAAATATTTTTGAGATAGCAGACCAGGTACTATCAACAAAAAGTCCGCTATTGTTTTTCTGCCGCAGCAGCGTGACGAGGAAATTTTCTGTGTTGGCAAACACGGAATTTTTGCTCGGCACCCCACGGCACAGGTTGAGATTTTTGCAAAGCCTCTGCAAAAATGAATGTCGTGTGCTGTGGCATTTTCGAGAAAAGGTCCGACATGGTAAAACGCAGTTTTTTCAATGTGGGTACCATTTGTGAGAAAATGATGGGGGTATCCAAAGGGGTGAAATCCCTTGGCTCTGGGTTTCCAATAGGGGTGAGCAGCATCCCTATTGGCACACGATTTTGCTTGCAAAGTCTAGTGTGTTATACCTTTGGCGACCGCTGACGCTGGAAAGGGGCTGTCCCACGCCAGACAGACACTTTTCGGCGGAAGCAGAACAGGCGGATTTTGTGGGCTGAAAGGAACACAAAACGAAGGATTTAGCATGAGCAAAATCCGCCTGTTCGTGTGTAGTTGGCATAGGAAAGCTTGAAGCTGTGCGGAAAGATTTTCTGTGACAACGGGGGCACAAGAGGTATATAAAACCCGCCGCAGCGTCTGTTCCCCTCGTTAGTGAAACCACCACGGCAGTTCCAACCATACGTTATCCAACGCCAGCCTCTCCGTGGATTTCGCTCTGCTCTCTGACAGGAAGAAATGCTCCGCTGTCTCCGTCAAAGGATGCTCTATATTGTCCTCAAATCCGAAACGGTACAACAGATATTCACGCTCTCGATTGCTGATTGCATCAAGGGCGGCGTGAAGTTCTTCGTGCGTTTCCTTTGCAATATAAATCTGTGCGGGATTGGTCATATTGGAATCGGGGACAAAGGCATGACGATCCCGATTTTCAAATTTCGTCACCTCATCCAGACTGACGATCTCGCCCATGTGCTTTGCTTCAAAGGATGTACTCTGACTTCGGATGTAGTCGATCATGGAATTGCGAATTGCCGGAGCTGCGTAAGTCAGAAATTTGTTGCCGCCATCGGGATTGAATTTCTCCACGCATCCCATCAGTCCCAGACAGCCTTCCTGCACAAGATCGTCAAAGGTAACACCGAGTGCCCGATTGACTTCTATCTGTGCGCTCCATATTTCATGCGCCGTCATTTTGATAAAACGCAGATTGTTTTCCACAAGACTGTTCAGCGCATCCATGTTCCCGTTCTGCGCCAGCGCACACAGTTTTTCGTTATCAACTGCCGTCATGTTCATCTTCTGTTGGCTTGACCGTGAGCAGTCCGATCAATGCCTGATTGAATTGTTTTAATGCTTCGGGGTCAACACCCTCCATGCCGCTGACGCTGCCCGTGATCGCTTCGGCAACCATTTCGGGCGTGATATTCGGCTTTGTCACATCCTGCCCCTTTGTCAGCTCTGCGTACATATGCTGTGCCGCTTCTTTGCTCATGGCTTGTGCGTCTGAGACATTGGAGCCGATCTCCTTCTTGATTTCTTTCAACACATTCATAAAGGTGTTCTGAATAGCAGTAAGATCAGCTTGATACATCGGCATCCTTGAAACGCTGACAGTCTTTGCGGCTTCTGTAATGGCTTCTCTATCTTCGGGATGCTGCTTTGCTTCTCCCATCAACAGCGCACTCAATGTGGCATACATCTGATTCTGTGCGGCATATCCGGCAGCAAGGGTATCATCAAAATAATGTGCGATCATATTGGTCATTGCGGCGAAGTTTTTGTTTTCCAGTAAGCGATTGACAACCTCAGCATTGACCTTTCCTGTGTAGAGATTTTTTGCCGCCTGTACCGACAAGCCGAGTTCGGCTATATCGTAATTCATGCGGTCGGGAATATCGGTAACGCCGAGCAGGAAGTCGGTGGATACCTCAAATTCCTTTGCGATCTTTTTGATATTCTCGTCACCGAGTTTGCCTGTTGCATTGCTGATAAATCTGCTGAGTGTGCTGACATCCATTCCAATTTTTGCGGCAAGCTCACTCTGCGTGATCTTACGTTCTTTCATCAAATCCTGCAAACGCTCTCTGATGTTGCCGGATAAGTATTTGCGCTCCATGCTCTGCGCCCCCTTTCCTATTGGCATCAATCTTTTGTTTTTGACTTGATATATTTTCCGCTCTTGACTCTTGCATCGGCGGGCTTCTCTGCATTTTCGGGGATAATCCATCGTCCACCCGCCCTCTGTGCGCCGGGGATGCGGTTTTCATTGCAGAGGATACCGACACGGCGGTGGGAAATGCCCCATTTTTCTGCAACCTCAAAGGTAGAAAGATATTTCATCGGTATTACCCTCCATTCCTGTACTACTTTATATTATATACCACAAGTGGAATAAAATCAATATCATAACTGTGAACAATCGCCGTCCTGCGTTTTGCATTTTTGCAAAATTGCAGGGCGGCTTTTTTGTTTTCCTGCATTTGTGCGTGATTTTTCGGTCTATAGACATTTTCTCCGTATATTCAAGCAGACGAACAAAATCGTCGAGAAAAATTTATGGAGGAATGCGATGAACATTTATGAAAGCATCAAGGCGGCAATCAGCGTAAAGCAATCCGCCGAACACTACGGGCTGAAAGTGAGCCGCAACGGCATGGCTTGCTGCCCGTTCCACAATGACAGGCATCCGAGCTTGAAGCTGAACGAGGAATATTTCTTATGCTTCGGCTGCGGAGCCAAGGGGGATGTGATCGACTTCGTGGCAAGGCTCTTTGATCTGAGCAGCTACGAAGCGGCGCAAAGACTGGCTGCGGACTTCGGTATCAGCACCGAGCCGGGACAGCCTGTGGCAGTTCCCCACAAGTTAAAGCATCCCTATATCCGTCAGTTCCGGGAGGACGAAATGCTGTGCTTCCGAGTGCTGACGGATTATTTGCATCTGCTGGAAGATTGGAAAGTGTGGTATGCACCGAAAACGCCGGATGATGCTCTGGATGATCGCTTTGTGGAAGCCTGCCAGATGATTGATTATATCGAATATCTGGCAGATATTTTGACCGTAGGTGATCTGGAAGAACGTGTTGCCGTGGTGGACGAGCTGATGAAAAATGGCAAGATCACGTTCCTACAGGACTACACCACAAGAAAGAAAAAGGAGGATATGCGCCATGAGCGAAGAAATGATGCAGACCTCGCCCTTTGAGTGTCCGGCGTGGTTTGACGGAAAGAAAATCAATGAAACTGTATTCTGTGAAGAATTTCTCCGTGATTATCCGATGGTCACGGTGAACGATGCTTTTTTCACGGTCAATGGCAGAGTACACGATGAAAACCGCTTGAAAAAGGTCATCTATGACCGCATCAAGTATTATGTGACCAGCGGCGTTGCAAAGAAAGTCACCAATCTGCTGGATGTCATGCGTATGGAGTGCTGCACCGCAAAGCTATCTCTGTACCAAGACCGTATCCATGTGGCGAACGGCACGTACTATCTGAACGGCACATTCATTCCCGAAAAGGATTTCTGCCGCAACCGTCTGCCCGTTGCCTATAATCCCGATGCTCCGCAGCCTGTGACATGGCTGCATTTTTTATCCCAACTTTTAGAGCCGGAGGACATTCTGACCTTGCAGGAGTTTATGGGATATTGCTTTATCCCCTCCACCAAGGGACAGAAGATGCTCCTGCTGATCGGTAAGGGCGGCGAGGGGAAAAGCCGCATCGGTATCGTCCTTCGTGCGCTGCTTGGCAGCAACATGAACACAGGCAGTATCGCAAAGGTGGAGACAAGTCCCTTTGCTCGTGCAGATTTGGAACATGAACTTGTGATGCTGGACGATGATATGAAACTGGAAGCTCTCCCCCAGACCAACAACATCAAGGCGATTATCACAGCGGAGCTGCCGATGGATTTGGAGAAAAAGGGACAGCAGAGCTATCAAGGTGATTTGTATGTACGCTTCATCGGCTTGGGTAACGGTGTCCTGCAATCTCTCTATGACCGCAGCGTTGGTTTTTTCCGCAGACAGATCATCCTCTCCACCAAGGAGAAAGACCCGAACAGAAAGGACGATCCCTATATCGCTGAAAAGATGTGCGCCGAAGCGGAGGGCATCTTCCTGTGGGCGTTGGAGGGCTTGCACCGTTTGATCGACAACGATTACAAGTTTACGGTCAGCCAGTCGGCACAGGACAACATGGACGCTGCCGTATCGGACGGAAACAACATCATCGAGTTTTTAAGCTCCGAGGGGTATATCCGCTTCAAGGCAGATTATGAGGTCAGCTCCAAAGACCTGTACGCCGTTTACAAGCTGTGGTGTGATGATAACGCTTTGAGCAGCCTTTCCCAAAAGAGTTTCTGCTCGTTTCTCAAACAGAATGAGAGTCGGTACAACATCGAGTACACCAATAAGGTCAATATCGGCGGCGGGAGGTATGCCAGAGGATTTGTCGGCATCGAGCTTCTGCAAAGACCATTTCTGTAAAAATGATATTGACCCGAAAATACGTGTACCATCCGTACCAAGTGTACCACGGTACAGCAAGTACACTTGGTACACGTACTTTTCAGTCCGTTTCACTATTATTTTTCAATGCTGTTGGCGGATGCCCTGTTTTTGGGCATTGAAAATCAATGGTAATGAAAACAGGAAAGATTTTGACCGCAGAACAAAACCATTTCACGAAATCGTGCTTCTCTGAACAATGTATCCCGTTTACGGAACAATAGGTATTTTCTCTGTTCCAGAGCAAATCACACGGAACAGTAAAGTGGGATATGGTCATATATGGGCAGGACATCACAAGCAAAATTCTGAACGGATTTCAGAGATTGCAGATTTTCACTAATCGGTGAAGTGGGTATGCCGTAGGGCGTACCGTTTTCGCCGCATTACAAACAAAATTTATGGAGGATTTTATCAATATGAATGTACGCAACGAAATAAAGGCACAGATCATCCGTACCGGAATGACTATGCAGGAAGTTGTTGACCTGCTCTCGGACGAGTACGGATGGAGCGACAGCGTTTCCAATCTGTCCGCAAAACTACAGAGAGAAAGTATCCGATACAAGGAAGTCGTGGAGCTTGCCGATGTGCTGGGCTACGACATCGTATGGCAGAAAAGGAGGGGCAAATAATGGCAAATGCACAGTACGCTATTTTAAGATTTGCGAAATACAAGGGACCGGAGATCAGCGGCATTGAAGCTCATAACGAGCGCACCAAGGAGAAATACGCAAGCAATCCAGACATTGACCCGTCCCGTACACACTTGAATTTCCATCTTATCAAGCCCGAAAGGAAGTACAGAGCTGAATCCGAGTGTCAGATTGCAGAAGCCGGATGCCGCACACGCTCGGACAGCGTTCGTGTGGTGGAAGCTCTCATAACCGCTACGCCGGAGTTTTTCAAGGGAAAGAAACGAGCTGAAATCCGTGAGTTCTTCAATGAAGCGTTGGAGTTCATCAAGCAGAATCAAGCTCCCGAAACGATCATATCCGCTGTGGTGCATCTGGACGAGAAATCGCCCCATATGCACCTTTGCTTTGTACCTCTGACGGAGGATAAAAGGTTGTGTGCCAAGGAGATTTTAGGGAACAAAAAGAAGCTGACACAGTGGCAGGACAAGTATTGGGAACACATGGTAAAGAAATATCCCGATCTGGAACGTGGCGAAAGTGCCAGCGAGACCGGGCGTGACCACATCCCCACAAGGGTATTCAAACAGATGGCACGTCTGAACAAGCAGCATGACAAGCTGGCAGAACTGCTCTCCGATATGAAGTTCACGAACTACAAGGAGCGTTCGGCACAGATTGCGGCGTTTCTTGAAAAGTATATCCCCGATGTTGCCGCTATGGAAACGCAGATGAAGAAATACAAAAAGTTCTTCAAAACAGCGGACGGCAAACAGAAAGCGTTGGAAAAGAAAAATGACGAGCTGACCGCCGCTCTGGAAAAGAGCGAGAAAGAAAGCACCGTCAAGAAGTTGCAGGAAATGCGGCTGCATAGCGATTATGAGCGCATCAAGGGCATTCTTGACCGCATCCCGCCGGAGATCATTCGAGCATATACACATCGTGACAGCAAAACGCAGGAGGTACGCCATTATAGATAACAGAAAAAAGGATGAATGGAGCGGCTTTGCCGATTTACTTGCCAACTTAATAGAGAAATATGCGGCGGTTCTGGATATTGAAAATCTTCCGGAGCCGCCGATTTGTTTGGACAGCGAGAAAAAAGAAATTGTAAACAATTCCAAACTTTTTGAGGAATCTATTGAAAAAACGGACATTGCATGATATAATATACGTGTGATAAGTGTCCAAACCTACTCTGAGAGTGATTTCGGAGTAGGGGTTACATAACGGTGCTGCATACGGCGGCACGAATGAGGATAACGATATGAAAAAAGACAAGATAAAAGTATATATTTACATGAGAGTATCCACCACGATACAGGTGGATGGATACTCTCTGGATGCTCAGAAAGCCAGAATGAAAGCATTTGCCGAGTACAATGACTATAAGATTGTCGGTGAGTATGAGGATGCCGGTAAATCCGGTAAGTCCATCGAGGGCAGATTAGAGTTTAACCGCATGATGGAGGACATCAAATCCGGCAAGGACGGTGTTTCCTATGTGCTGGTGTTCAAGCTCTCCCGTTTCGGCAGAAATGCGGCAGATGTGCTGTCCACCTTGCAGGTTATGCAGGATTTCGGTGTCAATCTGATCTGTGTTGAGGATGGTATTGATTCCTCCAAGGATGCAGGAAAACTGATGATCTCCGTTCTGTCAGCGGTTGCCGAGATCGAGCGTGAGAATATCCGTGTTCAGACGATGGAGGGCAGAATCCAGAAAGCCCGTGAGGGCAAATGGAACGGCGGCTTTGCTCCTTATGGATATACGCTTGAAAAAGGCAAGCTGTATGTGAATGAGAAAGAAGCAGAAGCAATCCGCATCATCTTTGACAAGTACGTGCATACCGACATGGGCGCAAACGGTCTTGCCCGATACCTCGCCAATCATGGCATTGGAAAAATCCAAAGACAGAACGGCAAGAATCCTCTGTTTGATGCGGCGCTTATCCGCAGGATACTGAAAAATCCTGTTTACTGCGGCAAGATCGCCTATGGCAGACGCAGGACGGAAAAGGTGCATGGCACAAGAAACGATTACCGTCTTATTGAACAGGACAACTATCTGTTGGTCGATGGTCTGCACGAAGCACTTGTTTCCGAAGAACTCTGGCATGATGCACAGGTGAAATTGGTTGCCCAGGCAAAGAAATACGAGAAGGTCAACCATGGTAAGGATAACAAGGTGCATCTGCTGACAGGCTTGCTCAAATGCCCGATCTGCGGAGCCGGTATGTACGGCAATAAGAGTGTCAAGCACAAGGCAGACGGCACGAAGTACAAGGATTTCTACTACTACTACGGCTGCAAACACCGCACCATGACCCGTGGTCACAAGTGCGACTATAAGAAGCAAATCCACGAAGAACTCTTGGAAACCGCTGTCGCAGAGGTGATTACCAAGTTGGTCAGCAATCCGAAGTTTGCCGCTTTGATGCAGCAGAAAATCAGCATGAAAGTGGATACTTCCGCTATCGAACAGGAGATTGCAAACTACGAAAAACAGCTTCGCCAGAGCTATTCCATCAAGTCCCGATTGATAGAGGAAATTGATACACTTGACCCCGATGATAAACATTACATCAAACGCAAGGCAGACCTTGATGATCGTCTTTACAAGATGTATGATAAAATCGAGGATACGGAGTCTCTGCTGATTGAAGCCAGAGCAAAGAAAATGGCAATCGAAGCTGAAAAGCTGACTGCCGATAATATCTACAAAGTTTTGATTTACTTTGATAAGCTGTACGCCGTGATGGATGAACAGGAACGCCGACAGCTTATGGAGTCGCTGATCTCCGAAATCCATATCTTTGAGGAACGGAAGCCGAACGGACAATGGCTGAAATCCATCAAATTCAAGCTCCCGATCATAGAGGAAGATATGGAAATAAGTTTGGACAACGATACACAAGTTGAG
>QWCY01002424.1_pt1 | contig 24157 bp, 18 predicted proteins | sample 1972631 | NCBI WGS metagenome assembly QWCY01 (sample SAMN09866696, study PRJNA288562) | Human gut metagenome isolate pre1_stool, whole genome shotgun sequencing... | isolation source: gut | host: Homo sapiens | place: USA: California
CAAGATAGGTGAAATTTCTGACATATCCAAGTGTTTTGAGAACTTTGTTTCTCAGGCACTTGGAATTCTTACAAGAATTTATGCTGCGGAATTAAGGGTACCATTTAAGAAAGTCAATTTTTCTAATCCAGATAATTTAAGTCTTCCATTGCAATATTCTGCTAATGTACGTATTCTTTGTGACCCATCTATAATTTCAAGTTCCGCATCTTTTCCTGAGACAGAAACAAGAAAAGGCATTATGGGTACACCTAGAAAAACAGACTCTATAAATCTTGCTCTCTGATTTAATTTCCAAACAAACTGCCGTTGGTAGGTCGGTACAAAAATCTGACCTTGATCAAATTTGTGTATAATAACTTCAACAGGATACTCCTTTGTATCATAATCATAAGGGATGCTTTCCTGATTAATTTGTTCATCAATATCTTCAATACTGTGCTTTATCTCTCTTTTTGCCATATCTTGTGTTGTTTTAAATGTTCCTTAATACTCTTTGCTATCACCCTACCTAATATAGGTGGAACAGCGTTTCCAATCTGTCGACATATTACAGATGGATGACATATTTCATTTATATCATAGAATTTATAGTCAATAGGAAATGTCTGAAACAATGCTGCTTCTCTTAAAGATATTGCACGGTTCTGTTCTGGATGCCCAAACCTACCATTTCCGAGACCAGTGCATTGAGTTGTCATTGTCGGAGCAGGCTCATTCCATTTCATCCTACCATATACACTCCCGTATGATTTTCCACTTTGTCTCTTAAAACATTCAAGAATCATTTCTTCAGGCCAATCATGCCAACTCCCTCCCTCTTTGGTAAGAGATACTCTTTTAAGATTTAAATCTGACAATTTCCTAGCTCTATGCAATGGATCATGAGAATCTATTTCCCCATCTTTAATAGCCCTCAAATTACCTATTGTATCACGAACAGTAACATAATTATCCGATGTATGGGTTCCTGCAATAAGATTAATTGCTCCTAATTTAGAAGCTAGCAAAACTAACCTCCTGCGTCTTTGAGGAATTCCATAATCAGGACAGAAGACAACTTGAACGGAGATATGATACTTCATTTTTTTTAGTTCTGTACAGAAATCAGAGAAAACAGAATACTTATCCGTATCCATAAGTTGTGGAACGTTCTCCATAGATACTATTGTCGGCTTTACTGTATGTATTAACCGAGAAAAGGAATAAAGTAGATTGACTTTATCTTTATCCTTGGTTTTTACTTTAAAACTATAAGAAGAAAAAGGTTGGCATGGAGCACAGCCGACCAAGATTTTAAGACTGTCTCCAAATTGTTGATTAATCTCTTTACCAGTGACTTTTGTTATATCTGCAAGATGAAATTTTGCATGATTATTTACTTCATAAGCAAATTTACATGATTTGTCATTATCATATCCAGCAACAACATCAAATCCCTCTTGGAAGAAACCGTTTGACAATCCTCCAATTCCACAGAATAAATCTACGACCTTGATACTTTTTTTTATCATGCTGCATTATATGCTTGGATTAATATTCGCTTTATCTCTGTAAAAGTTATAATAGGATTAATTGACAAGAGTAACCCCGTATTTATAACATAAACAAAAGATTCTTTACGATAATACTTGTCCCCAACTGCTTTTAATGATGCTTCAATGGTATCGGCTTTCGCCAACAGGCATGTAAGTTGATAATCCCGATTTGTTACTTGTGTTTTATTATCAGGATGTGCTTTCGTAAAGTGTTGAGTTGCTGTAAGTTTTATCAAATTCTCTAAATAATGTGCAAGTTGCGGAAACTGAGATTTTGGAAAAATATGATGAACTTGTGTTGCTTCTCCATTTCCCCATTGGTCATGTACTTCACTTTCGACCTGAATCTTCCGCAACAAATTCATAGCTTTTTGAACGTAATAAGCATTGTATGCTTCCTGCTGCTCAACATCTTGTTGCTCTTGTGCCTCCTGTCGAGTAATGGCTTTATCTTTATTCAGGTCTCTCCAATTCTTGCGATTGTACATTAAATCAGAGAATGTAAAGACATATTTCGACATATGTCCTTTTTCGGTTCCGTTAATCTGATTTTCTACAGCATATACATTTAATATCTTACTAAAGATACGATGAACTTCTACTTCTGTATTTATAGCTGTATGCCCAATCACAAAACGGTCATATCTACTTTTTAGCTCTTGGAAGTCTGCATTCGTAGCTTTTCCCTGCAAACATTTATCTTTGAACGCATCAAAATATCGAATGAAATCACTATCCGAAAGAACCTTTTGCAAATAGCAATAGAGAAAATTATATGTATTTCTTTCTCTTTGCGCTATATAGTCAAGAATATCCAGATTAGCAATACGATAATAATTTGTTCCCGATCGCTTTTCTATCTCCAACACATGGGCATAAGCAAGCATTCGGAGAGGCTGTTGTATAAACTTATCATACTCATGACGAGCTTTTGGATTAGTAGGTAATGGCTTATTGAAAATAGCTCTTGCGTTCTTTATGAAGTATTGAGCATCCCAAATATTGGACACTGTAAACTCATTGTCAACATCTATTGTGTTGATGACGCAATCAGCAATGAAGCAAACAACATCAGGAGTGCACTTCTGATCCATAAAACGTGCATCTTGGGATTTACGTACATCTAAGTCAAAGTTACTAAGATACTTTATTATATTTTCTCTCATTTCATCTATCCTTTAAGTTTTCCAAAAAAGAAAACAGAGTTGTTGTCAATATTAAGTGAACGTGTACCTAAATTTCTTGCTATTGCATAGAATTTAGTAAATTTATCTGTAGCATAAAACGACAGGTCTTCTTTTGTTATAACCTCATCATTATTTGCCAAAGTAAGAATTGCAACAGAACCATCAGCAATGCACCCTTTGGGGAGAAAACATGCTCGTGGGTTATATGTCAAATTTGGGAGCAGGACACAATTTGTTTTATTCAGGAACTTGCTAACATCCAGCCCATCTAAATTATCCACATAACTATCATATTCTGGAATATCAATAATTTGGTTATCACCAATATTCCTTGACTTAAGGACTCTAACCTGCCCTTTTTCTTTTGTCAAAGACTTAGTTATAACTCTATCTCTATATGCTTTGAACACATTAAACTCCATTTTATCTGCAACTTTATCAAAATCTTCGTTACGATATATTATCCAATAAGGAAACTTTGTATCCATAAGGTAGGATTGCTGCTGTACTACAACTTTTTCCGTAATGTAAGATTCGACAATAGTTTGAACAGGTTTTCGCTGTGTTTCAACAACAAAGTTTATAGTTTCAATCTTAACATTCTTGAATCCTTTTTCCCCAAAATCAATGATATGAGAAACTCTTTTTTTACTCATTAGTTGACGAGTTTTATTAAACTCAGGAGCATTTATCAAACTTTTAGGTACAATCAATGATACTACATTTCCAATTCTCATAGACTTTTCTATAAAAAAAGAAAATATGTTATTTGTATCAGTATTGTAGGCTTCAGCTTTATAGACAGATAGTAACTCTTTTTCCTTTGTCAGTTTTTTATAAGGAGGATTTCCAACAACTACGTCATACTTCTTCTCAAAACAATAAGTAAGAAAGTCTGCATGAATGTAATTTATGTGTACATTATTAGGAATATTTACATGATTGACTAGAGCCTTAAGTACTTCAAGGCTGTCATTATCAATATCCACAACATCTATGTTTACAGAGGGAACGTCCGCATACTTTTGAATAAGCATGGGAATAAAATTGCCTACACCAACAGAGGGTTCCAAAATATTGATTTCTGTAAGGCCTTTCGCTTCTGGCAAGTTCTCAACTACTGAAAAACAAATGTCCTGTCGAGTATAATATGCTGCGTTATTATTTCTATTAGCATTTGCTAATTCTGCAATTTTTGACAATTCGCAGAAACGGTATCTTGTAGATTTATTGATAAAATCTATAAGATTTATTTGACTATTAAGATGCTTCCGCTCTATCAAATCCTTAATATCTTGCTCCGTCATATTGATTTGACAGGAAACTTTGAATATTTTATGCGCTATCTGTCTAAATATAATAGTGGGAACGGCTTCGCCCAAATTTTGCCTTATATTAATTTCTTCCTTTTTGAGGAATGCTTCTTTTTCTTTTATTGGCAATTTGTTCAGCTCATTAAAAGGTATATCACTCCATTGAAAAGATACTGGAACCGACATCATAAGCATCACTTCACGAATACTGAAAACCCGATTATCCACAGGATGAACAGTATTTTGACTTGCCATAATATCATTACGCGTATGAATACATGGTGCAACTTTATCCCAACACTGACGTGTATATTTGTCCCCATTCTTCTGAGCATTATAGACTACAATCCCATTCTTTATAGTATGAGGAATCTTGGTTATGTCAGTGTTGTCAAAAGCAGACTGTCCCTCTTTTATATCGGCAATCCATGCTTCCATTCTTGGAGCATATTTTCTAAAATTGTGGTAAATATCGGTTTTAGAAATTTCTCCCATAGTTCTTAATGATGGCAAATCACCTATTATCTGTCGCAAATTTCTCTCAGGCTGCCTGTCAGGAAACACATCATAAGGAGTAATTTCTTTTAAATCTTTTCTTACTCCAATGACCAATGTTCGTGTCCTGCTAGATGGATTACCATAATCCTTAAAGTTCACAACCTTAAATAGCACATTATACAATCCTTCAAGATTCAACTCTATTGCATTTTTAATAGTCTTATCTTGACCATCAACATCTGTACAAATGGATGTAAGAAATGCACGGACATTCTCGAATATGAAAAATTTTGGCTGTATTTTGCTAACCATTTTTATAGATTCAACAACCAAAGAATTCCTTTTCAGTTCATTTTTCTTCTTATGATTTGCTACAGACATACCTTGACATGGTGGTGTCGCAATGATTACATCTAAATCTTTTACATTAAAATTTCGTTTCCATAAATCCAATTCCTCAAACACTCGTTCTTGTGTTTCTTTTTGGGTCATATCTCCACAAATATATCCACTATCGTATGCACATTTTTGATTGTATTTTTGTATTTTTAGCCTACGTTCAAGTAGTTCCACTGTAGCAATACAATAAAAATTCTCTTGTTTAAAGCCATAACATCCTACACCAGCGCTACTGAACAAACTGACATAGGTTTTCAGTCCGTACGGAGAACGACTTTCTGCAACTATAGTGGGTTCCAGATTTGTTGGACTATATTTTCTTTGTAACATCACACTGTACGTTTTAAGTTTTCTTTGACAACAGATAAAACATTTATAGCAACTTGTTTCTCTGGAGCCACAATATCGGAGACTTTGTCAGCAAGCCATAAGATAATCAAGTCTTCTTGCTTGACATGAAATAGCCCTGACAGGATGCACACCTGTTCTCTTTTAGCTTTTCTTTCTCCTTTTTCTATCTTACAATAAGTCGCCGTATCAATATCAAGTGCCGCTGCCAAATGTCGTTGTGGCAGCTTATATTGCATACGTAACTCTTTTATTCGTTCAGAAAATAGCATATTGCTTACTTGTGTCTTGACGTTATTTGGCAAAATTACAACTTTTATTTGAATAATCTGCGGTTTTCTTATTTATTTTAAGTAGAGGGCATAAGTTTTACCTCTACGATTCTACTGTCACAATTTTACTCTTGTTATTTCTTCTGCATCAAGCTATCTGCCTTTTGCTTCAATTCCATGTCGTAATCATCGGCTTTTTCCTTGATTAACTTGATTGCCTTTTCAGGGCTCAGCAGAAATTTAGTGGGGGTATCCATATAGTTTACTTAATCTAAAAATAAAGATTTTTTTATCCGTAACTCTGGCTCAGTAGCCGTAGGTTAAGCAAATCTCATCTATCCCCTAACATAAACGCAAAAAGCCAAACCCAATTGCTTGGATTTGGCTTTTGCTTTATTGAGCTTAAAAAACTATTCTCAATCAAATTACATCATTCCTCCCATACCAGGGGTCATAGCTGGAGCTGGAGTTTCCTCTGGTTTATCAACAATGATACACTCGGTAGTGAGGAATAAGCCAGCGATAGAAGCTGCATTCTCAAGGGCTACACGAGCTACCTTAGCTGGGTCGATCACACCTGCTGCACGAAGATCTTCGTACTGCTCCTTACGAGCATTGTAACCGAAGTCGCCCTTGCCTTCACGTACCTTGTTTACGACTACAGCACCTTCACCACCAGCGTTGAAAATAATCTGGCGTAATGGCTCTTCAATGGCACGGCATACGATGTTGATACCAGTTTGCTCGTCGTTGTTTTCACCCTTCAAGCCTACCAATGCCTCTTGAGCGCGGATATAAGTAGTACCACCACCTACAACAACACCTTCCTCAGTAGCTGCACGAGTAGCACACAAAGCATCGTCAACACGATCCTTCTTTTCCTTCATCTCAACCTCAGAGTTAGCACCTACATAAAGCACTGCAACACCGCCAGCCAACTTAGCCAAACGCTCCTGCAACTTCTCCTTGTCGTAAGAGCTTGTAGTATTGGTAATCTCGCTCTTGATCTGAGCCACACGATCAGCAATAGCTTGTTTTTCACCACCACCATCAACGATGATAGTGTTATCCTTACTTACCGTAACCTTCTTAGCATGACCCAGCATTTCTATTGTAGCCTTGTCAAGACTCAAGCCCTTCTCTTCGCTGATTACGATACCACCAGTCAATACAGCAATATCTTCTAGCATAGCCTTACGACGATCGCCAAAGCCCGGAGCCTTCACTGCACAGATCTTCAAACCTGCACGAAGACGGTTGACTACCAATGTTGTCAAAGCCTCTGAGTCGACATCTTCTGCAATCACCAACAATGGGCGACCGCTCTCGGCTACTGGCTGAAGAATAGGCAAGAAATCCTTTACCGAAGAAATTTTCTTATCATACAACAAGATGTAAGGATCTTCCATCTGGCACTCCATCTTCTCTGTGTCAGTAACGAAATAGCCTGAAAGGTAACCACGATCGAACTGCATACCCTCTACCACACCGATAGATGTTTCGCGTGTCTTGCTTTCTTCAATAGTTATAACACCGTCCTTAGAAACCTTACGCATAGCATCAGCAAGGAGCTTGCCTATCTCAGGATCGTTGTTAGCTGATACGGTTGCTACCTGCTCAATTTTGTCATAATTGTCGCCAACTAGCTCTGCGTTGTCCTTAATATACTCTACTACCTTGTCAACAGCTTTGTCGATACCACGCTTCAAATCCATAGGGTTAGCACCTGCTGCTACGTTCTTTAAACCTTCGTTAACGATAGCCTGGGTAAGGATAGTAGCTGTAGTTGTACCATCACCTGCATCGTCTCCAGTTTTGCTAGCCACGCTCTTAACAAGCTGTGCACCTGCATTTTCAAATGTATCTTCTAGCTCCACTTCCTTAGCCACAGTAACACCGTCCTTTGTGATTTGAGGAGCACCAAACTTCTTACCAATTACTACATTACGCCCCTTAGGACCTAATGTTACCTTTACTGCGTTAGCTAACTGATCGACACCGCTCTTCAATAATTCGCGTGCATCTTTATTAAACTTAATATCTTTTGCCATAGTTGTTTCTGTATTAAAATTATGATCGTTTGTTTATTCTACTACTGCCAAAACATCGCTTTGACGCATCATCAAGTACTTCTCTCCTTCACTTTCTATCTCAGTGCCTGCATACTTGCCGTACAATACTTCATCACCTACTTTAAGGATCATCTCCTCGTCCTTGGTGCCATTGCCCACTGCCACTACCTTACCGCACTGTGGTTTCTCTTTAGCTGTATCAGGAATGATAATTCCGCCTACTTTCTCTTCTGCTGGTGCAGGGAGTACCAAAACTCTGTCTGCTAATGGTTTTATTGTCATAATCTTTATGTTTTTAATTGTTCTTTATGCTTATCTATGCCAAAAGCGTGCCAAAGCTATTTCTACAATCCCAAAAAGCGACAAAATGGCAGACACAAGTTGTCTACTTTCTCATTATATATAAATTTAGATGTAAACGGGCGTTCCGAATATCATTCATGTAAGGCTATTGTTTTCCTTAATATAAATTTAGGAAAAAGCATATATACTTTTTTTCAAATAACAAAAAGAGAGGTAAAAAAAGAGATAATTTGCTCACCTCTCTGAAAATGATTAAATTTGCGAATTACAGAAAAATAAACATTAAAAAGAAACATATATGAAGAAACAAGTTTTACTTCTATTAATGACTGTGATATTTGCACTAAATATCCATGCACAATTGCCCAAAGTATATAATGAAAATATCAATCAGATGACACAGATTGATGAGGCCATTAGCAAGGCTAAACAGGCTAATAAATTTGTGGTATGCCAGTTGGGTGGCAACTGGTGTCCTTGGTGTTTGCGCTTTGCCGACTTCATTACGAAAGATGCAGCCATCAGCAAAGTAATTGCCGACAACTACGTTTATATTCATGTCAACTATCATCCTCGTAAAAGTGCGCCAGAGGGTATGTTGAAACGATTAGGTTATCCACAACGTTTCGGTTTCCCTGTTTTTGTCATACTCAATGGCGATGGAAAGGTGGTTCACATTCAAGACAGCAGTTTGCTAGAAGAGGGTCAAGGCTATAGCCCGAAGAAAGTACTTAGCTTCTTTAAGCATTGGACACCCAACGCTGTTGCAGGAAAGGCGGAATAAAGCTCTCTTTACACCAAATATAGATGAACATAAATAACCCCCTTTTAAATATTAAAATCCACCATACAAAAGGAATACCCTAGTTTCTTCTATATGGCGGATTTTATATCTTGCCCGCAAGTTTATATCTTAACACGAGTTCGATGAGATTCATAGAGTTCACATTACTGCTGTAAACGCATCTCTATCCAAGAAGCCCATTTAGAACCCATCGTATTTTTAGCTATATTCATCAACTGGACATGAGTATCTACATGACTTTTAGCTAAAGTATGCATAAACTTAAAGAACTTCTTGTCGCCTACTTTTTTCTGCAAGTCATAAAGAACGATGGCTCCCTTATTATAGAAAACCTTATGCGCATCAGGGGCATTTCTGTCTAACTCCATTATTGGACAAACTTTTCTAACACTTTCGCGATATGCTTTGACATAATCATTGAAAAGAGCATCACCAAAATGATGCTTAATAGCTCGAAGTGAGCTGTATTCAGCAAACGATTCGTTCATCCAATCAAGCCAATTATCTGCGGGAGCATACTGCCACCAGAAATGCCCTATCTCATGTGCCATGAGTTTAAAAAGATCTTCATTAAAGACATAAGCCTCTGCAACAATGAAGTTACGTCTACTGATAGCACCACCAAGATCGGGCAGCAACACTACTTTTAACTCCTTAGTCTCAGGAACAACTTGATAGAGCTTGCTATAATAGTTGAATATCTCTTGACAAGCATTGGCTAACGAATCGACATCAGCTTCTTCAAACGATAAATAATCAATTTCAATGGATTTTCCCTGACTTTTTACAACTCTACTCTTTAGATTTGGTGCAGCAATAAATTCAAAATCAAAACCTTCCCATGGTTGATGCATCACCCATTGCTTGTCTCTTTTGGACATAAGACCAGACCCTGATACTTTAAAATTATCATCTATCTTAAATATTATATCACCCGTAAAATGCTCACTATCTAAATTATGAGGATACCATGGCATATACATAGATAGCATCACAAGGTTGGTATCGCAAGCAGCCATCCATGCTTCCACACTATCAATATGAGCAGTATAGGTAAAATGGATTGTAGCCTTGTCTGAATTGTTTTTATTAACACGAAGTCGCCCTGCCTGTGGCATCCACTGGAATTTACTCTCAGGAGTAAAATCAATATTAGAATCCTTGCCGTTTACCTTTATATCTTTCACAGTACTATATTTCCACAAAGCAAAATCAATATAAGCTTTCTTGTTAAAGTTGACAGTTACAGTTCCATCTACTTTCAAATTCTTTTCCTTTACATTGATGTCTACACACATCTTATAATACTTTGCCTCTGCTGTAATGGTCTTTTCAACATCCTTTTTCTGTGGGCATTGCAAAGTCAATGTATCTTCAACTTCATGCTTTGCTTTGAGTATCTTATTCATAAGCTCATCCCAACGTTTATCCTGATGCATTTGTCTAAATCGAGGATTTACTGTTAAATTATAATATAAATATAAATTTTTATCTGCATACTTCGTAGCTAGTGAGTCAAGGTAGATAAATGAGCTATCTATTTGGTGTTTACCAGCCAATTTATAAGCCATGTCGTAATAATCTCCTTTACGCTGTGCGTATGACATAACGCAGAATAAACTTAAAAATAAAATGGTTAGTAATCTTTTCATAAGGCTTAATCTTTTAGTTTTCTTTTAAGATAAAATAAATAGGATTTACAGCATTTTTTTCAGATCTTCCGTCCTATCTTTCTCCTAATTCCTAGTTAATATTTTTCTACTGTAATCAGTTCGAATTTCTATAATCCTATATTATAACCCAACGCCAACTCGTCCGTCGATGGTAATAACCTACTGCCTCAAGAATTTTATTATACTGTGCGCTTCCCTTTACAGAAAATCCAAGTAGGAGCAACCCTACCATCAATATTTTGTCTCTCATTTTATATAAAATTATGCTTATTTATTATTTTAGACAAAAGTACAAAAATGCTACGAAACACAAAGATAAAACTCTATTTTTCAAACAAATATTTCTAATGGAAAGAGATTGTTTTTATCAAATACTTTTTATATAGAAAACTTCTAATCCCCCCAAAAAATATTACCGATTATTCTGATTTTTAAGGAATAAAGCGAAGCATTATTAGAATAAATCTGTAATTTTGTACTGACTTTTATTTAAGATACATCTAAAAAATGAAACATCAGTTTGACTTCCTTATTATAGGAGGTGGAGTGGCTGGAATGAGCTATGCGCTAAAAGTAGCCAACAGCGGAAAGGGAACAGTAGCCTTGATCTGTAAAACAACGCTTGACGAGGCAAATACGGTAAAGGCACAAGGCGGTATTGCCGCTGTAACCAACCTTTCGGTCGACAATTTTGAAAAGCACATCCATGACACAATGGTTGCAGGCGACTATATTTCCGACCCTGTAGCGGTAGATTTTGTAGTACGTAATGCCCCCCAGGCCATTGACGACTTGCTAAAATGGGGCGTAAACTTTGATAAGTGCGATGATGGCTCGTTCGACCTTCATCGAGAAGGAGGACACTCAGAGTTTCGCATTCTTCACCATGCCGATGATACGGGGTTTGAAATCCAACGTGCGCTAATGGAAGCCGTGCGAGCTAACGAGCATATTACCGTACTTGAACACCACTTTGCTGTAGAGCTTATCACACAACATAACCTCGGTATGGATGTGCAGCGTACTACTCCTAACATTGAATGTTATGGAGCTTATATTCTCAATCCTGTTTCGGGCGAGGTAGATACTTACCTCAGTCGTGTAACCTTAATGGCAACAGGAGGCACAGGAGCTGTCTATGCCACTACCTCCAATCCTAATGTTGCCACAGGAGATGGCATTGCAATGGTATATCGCGCCAAGGGAACAATTGCTAATATGGAGTTTGTACAGTTTCATCCTACAGTACTCTACAACCCTGCTGAGACCCACCCAGCTTACCTTATCACAGAGGCGATGCGTGGATATGGTGCTGTGCTGCGTCTTCCTACAGGCGAAGAGTTTATGCAGAAGTACGACTCGCGCTTATCATTAGCTCCACGTGATATTGTAGCACGTGCCATTGATCAAGAAATGAAGATCCACGGACTCAACCACGTATGCTTGGACGTTACCCATAAGGATGCCGAACAAACCAAGAAGCATTTCCCTCATATCTACGAAAAATGTTTGTCGATAGGCGTTGACATCACAAAAGACCTTATTCCTGTTTGCCCAAGTGCCCACTACATGTGCGGTGGTATTAAGGTAGATCTGCATGGCGAAAGTTCCATTCACCGCCTTTACGCCGTTGGCGAATGTTCATGCACAGGACTTCATGGCGGTAATCGCTTAGCAAGCAATTCGCTCATTGAGGCTGTAGTATATGCCAAGTCGGCTGCCCAACACGCTATCGAAACGATAGACAATTATCAGTTTAATGAGTCTGTTCCCGAATGGGATGCCGTTGGTATGCTCACCAATGAAGAGAAAGTACTCATTACACAGAGCGTAAAAGAGGTAGGCGATGTAATGAGCAATTATATGGGCATTGTGCGTAGCAACCTCCGCTTGAAGCGAGCATTACGACGGCTCGACTTGCTTTATGAAGAAACCGAAGGACTGTTTAAGCGGGTAAAGGCTACACGAGATATTTGTGAACTTCGCAATATGATTAGTGTGGCTTATCTCATCGCACGTCAAGCACAAGAACGTAAGGAAAGTCGTGGACTTCATTACTCGCTCGACTACCCTTGGCATGCCTACGACAAGAAAAACTTAAACAAAAAATAACAATGAACACTACGAACAAGAAATGGACTGAAGCAGGCTTTGTGGACGAACCAATAGCCAAAAACATTGATTTAAAAACAGAGATACGACGAATGTGCCAAGAGAAAAAGGCTATTATCATGGCACATTACTATACACAAGGGGCTATTCAAGAGGTTGCCGATTTTGTGGGCGATAGCTTAGCACTAGCACAAAAGGCGGCAACGACTGATGCCGATATTATTGTGATGTGTGGTGTCCACTTTATGGGCGAAACCAATAAGATACTCTGTCCTGACAAGAAAGTGCTAACGCCTGATCTTAATGCATCGTGTTCGCTAGCTGAAAGTTGTCCTACCGATGCGTTTAAAGCGTTTGTAGAAGCACATCCTAACCATACGGTAGTAAGCTATGTAAACACAACTGCTGCTACAAAGGCACTCACCGATGTGGTGGTAACGAGCAGTAATGCCCAGAAAATAGTAGAGTCTTTCCCAAAAGACACACCGATAATCTTCGGCCCCGATCGCAACTTAGGCGGTTATATCAATCGGATAACGGGCAGAAAGATGCTGTTATGGGATGGTGCATGCCATGTACACGACCGTTTTTCTGTCGACAAAATCATGACTTTAAAAGCCGAACATCCTCATGCTAAGGTGTTGGCTCATCCTGAATGCAAGGCTGAAGTATTGGATATTGCCGATAAGGTGGGTAGTACATCAGCCTTATTGAAGTATTGTATAACCAATGAGGCACAAGAATTTATTGTAGTAACGGAGAGTGGTATCTTACACGAAATGCAAAAAGGCGCACCCCATAAAACCTTTATTCCTGCTCCACCCGATAGCGATGCGTGTGCATGCAATGAGTGCGAACATATGAAGCTCATCACGATGGAGAAACTTTATAATTGCTTGAAGTATGAATACCCAGAGATAGAGGTAGATGAAGCGATAGCAGCACAAGCCGTTAAGTCCATAGAACGTATGTTAGCGATTAGTAAACAAGTGCTTAACAAGTAGTGGTAGATAAAAATAACATAAAACAAGGAAAGTAAAATTATGATTTCAGTAGAAGCATTGAACGACCGTTTGATAGATCTCGCTTTTAGCGAAGATATAGGTGATGGCGACCATACTACCTTATGTTGTATTCCTGCCGATGAGATAGGAAAAAGCAAATTGCTTATTAAGGAAAAAGGCATTGTGGCAGGAGTTGCCATTGCAAAGAAAATTTTTGCTCGCTTTGATGATACGCTAAAGGTAACAACACTGATAGAGGACGGAACACCTGTAATGCCCGGCGACATCGTAATGACAGTGGAAGGGCGCGTACAGAGTTTGTTACAGACCGAACGCCTTATGCTGAACGTAATGCAACGCATGAGTGGAATTGCCACTATGACCCACCGTTATCAACAGGCTTTGATAGATGCTGGCACAAAAACACGTGTCCTCGATACACGTAAAACCACACCCGGTATGCGTATGCTGGAGAAAGAGGCAGTAAAGATAGGTGGAGGAATGAACCACCGCATAGGCTTGTTCGATATGATTTTATTGAAAGATAACCACGTCGACTTCTGTGGTGGTATCCACAATGCTATCTCTCGTGCCAAAGCTTATTGCAAAGAAAAGGGAAAGGATCTGAAAATAGAATGTGAAGTAAGAAACTTTAAAGAGCTAGAAGAGGCTTTAGCAGAGGGTTGCGACCGTATTATGTTCGACAACTTTACGCCAGAAGATACATTGAAAGCGGTAAAGATCGTAGATGGTAGATGCGAAACCGAGTCGAGTGGTGGTATCACTTTCGAAACGATGATCCCCTACGCTAAGGCTGGTGTCGATTTTATCTCCTTTGGTGCATTAACACACAGTTGCAAAGGATTAGACATGAGCTTTAAAGCGATGGAATAAAAAAAGACAACAAAAAAGGCTTCAAGCAGTAATGCTCGAAGCCTTTATTGCATCATAAAAAATTGCTTTTACGCAAACAACAATTTAGAAGTTGTTCTCCTGCAACTGGAAGAAGCTCTTTGGATGGCTGCAAGTTGGGCAGAACTCAGGAGCATTCTTACCTACTACGATATGACCACAGTTACGACACTGCCAAATAGCATCACCTTCGCGAGAGAATACAATCTTATCCTCGATATTCTTCAAAAGCTTGCGATAACGCTCCTCGTGATGCTTCTCAATAGCACCTACATGCTTAAACTTAGAAGCGATACCCTTGAAGCCTTCTGCCAAAGCCTCTTTAGCCATCTGCTCGTACATATCAGTCCACTCGTAATTTTCGCCTGCTGCAGCATCTGCCAAGTTGGTTGTTGTTGTTGGCACTACACCACCATGAAGAATCTTAAACCACAACTTAGCATGCTCTTTCTCATTGATAGCTGTCTCAGTAAAGATACCTGCAATCTGCTCGTAACCTTCACTCTTAGCCTTTGAAGCATAGTAAAGATACTTTGTGTGAGCCTGACTTTCACCAGCGAAAGCTGCCTTCAAGTTAGCTTCTGTCTTAGTACCCTTTAACTTTTCAGCATCAATTTCTTCCATTTTGTCTGCCTTTACGTGGCAAATTGGACACTCTGCTAATGGCTCTTCGCCTTCATACATATAACCACAAACGGTACAAATAAATACTTTTTTCATAATGTCTTTGTTTTATAATGTTTTTGTTTTCCTTTTCCTTTTCATCAGGGAAAGAGGAACGTTTTCGTTAAGCCAAATGAGCAGAACCGAGCTTGCTCGAGTTATGCCATGGCGAGAAAACGAAGGATGAAATCCAAGCATTTCCTAAGCTTAAACTATAGCCATTTCGATGGATTGCTCCAAATTTCCTCTTATCAGATGCAAAGATAAGATTTCTTTTTGTAATTATTCCAATACTAAAGCCTAATAATGCTCCTTTCAGTTCTATTTTTACAGCGTCTAAGTATCAGCTTAATACCACTGCACATTCTGCGAGAATCCGCTGTGCTTATCATACTTCAGCGCATCGGTAAGCGTAGAGGCATTGGCACGGAAGGTGAAGTTGTATGAGGTGTAAGGGGCTAGCACCACCGAAGCACTCATATTAAAGCAGTGGAGGTCGCGCGAAAGACTAGCGGTGGTCATACTCAGACGGTGATTATCAAAATCGTAACCCGAGGAGAAATTAATATTCCAGCCATCACTGATGCGGATATTACCACTTACATTGAGCGTTTGCGAAAATTTATAGGCATAGCGCATTTTGTCATAGAGAAACTTACCTCCTACATCTTCACGCATCGTAATGCCATAACCGAAGGTGAGCGACCATGGCATATTAAACTTCATATAGCCATCTTCATCTGTTTCGGCTATATTTCCTCCTTTTTGTTTTGCCTTGTGTTTACCTTTCTCTAAAGTGTCATCAATATTGCTCTCGATATTCGTATCCACTCCCTCACTATCGTCGTGGCTATCATTGGGGTTATCGCGTTCTTCACGATTGAAAAGTTTCTTTATCTTTTCAGGGCTAAGGGTGTAAGAGATATTCTGTGAGAAACCTTGAAAACGAGGCATACGCCCAAAGTGTAGCTCCGTATGATTGCTCTGCTGAATACTACCGTCCGAACCCACTTCCCACGCATAGGTAGCAAACCGGGCATTCATAGAGAAAGTGTAGCTCTTTGTTAGTTTAAGACGTAGACGCATCGTAAGATCCGACCAACGACGTACCTCGGCTGCAGCATTGTACGACATAGCAAAGCCCAACTCGTCAATAATACTTACCTTTTTATAGCCCAACGAGTCTTTATCGCTTCGCACCTTCATCTCCACATTATTACTTACATCCCACGAAAGCAGTCCTGATTTACCCTTGCCGGGAACTCCATAAAGCTGGTCTTGATAAGGCGAATAATCCACAAGCGTTACATTGCCTTTGGCATCGGTTTTTTGGTAACTATCCCAATAGCCGTAACGTCTCGCACCAAAATTAGGTGAATAAGAGAACGAAACAGTAGGAGTTATTACGTGGCGAACGGCTATAATCTTCGAGCCAAAAATCTTCCTATTAGGGATATAGAAGCCATACAGCTTCGTACTCAGACCGAGGTTCAAACTCCAGTTATACACGTTATGGAAACCATAAGTAGTATCGGCAACTTCCTTTCCGAGTTTGTTGTCCCATGATCGTGTTACTTTGTTAGAATACATACGATCGGTAAACTGGAACGAAGGGGTAATGTTGATATAATTAAATAAGGTGAAATTGCCCTGTATAGGAATACTATGCTGGAAGGCATTCTTCCAATCCCTGATCAGGTTCGACTTGAATAGTCGGTCTTCTTTCGTATTAATAGAGTTAGAAAGCTGACCCGTATAGCTCATCGAAATCTTCTCATACCATCGCTCTTTACCCACAGCATACTTGCGTTTGAATGGGTAGAAACGCGAGATAGAAAGGTTGATGTCTGGCAAGGTAAGTGCTATCATTGAGTCGCGCATATTCTGCGAGAGGTTGGCAGTGGCACTTAACGATAAGCCTATGCTAGAAAATCCTGTACTATAACTAACAGAAGAGGTACGTGTACTCTGTGTAAGTGTCTGCGGATTATACATACTGTTCAGGTTATTGCGCTCGTAAGAAGAAGAGGCAAAATTGACACTTGCCGAGAGCGAACTGAACGGATTTGCTTTGGCATCTTGACGGTGGCTCCACTGAAGCTTGAAACTCTCCTGCCGAGAATAGTCAGGAAAGCCTTTGTCGCCCAATCGTGTGTCTTGATAACTAAAGAGGAACGATCCCGCATAACGGTAACGCTTGCGGTAGTTTGAAGCTACACTAACACCCCATGAACCTTGTGTATAGATTTCACCCAACAACTTTAAGTCCCATTTATCATTGATAGCAAAATAGTATCCGCCATCGCGAAGATAGAAACCGCGCTCGTATTCCTCACCATAACTAGGCATAATGAGTCCTGAAGAATATTTTTTTGAGAAGGGGAAAAAGCCATAAGGTATTGCCAATGGCAACGGCACATCGGCAACAACGAGGTAAGCAGGGCCGAATACGACATCCTTACCGGGACGCACCTTTGCTCGCGAGAGGGCTATATAGAAGTCGGGGTGTGGCTTGTCGCAAGTGGTATAACGCCCATGTTGCAGATAAATTACGCCCAGCGAGTCGCGTTTTCCTACCTCTCCGCTAAGGTATCCCTCTTCTTGATGCGTATAAATACCTTTTATTAAGCCCTTCTTCGACTTAAAGTTGAAAGCCATCGAGTCGGTAGTATATTCATCGCTACCCATATTAAAAACTGGTTTTCCCTTAACCCCACCTTCGGCAGTAGAGTCGATTGTACCCATAGCACGAACCAGCGAACTATCCATATTCATCGACACCCTATCGCTCTTGAGCTTCATATTTTCATAATCCACCTTCGAGTTGCCGTAAAGGTAAGCCGTTCCCGTTTTTGCATTATATACGATAGAGTCGTCGGCAGCATAGTTGACTGGCGAGTTAATACCATTCGAACGCATTCGCATAATGCTGTCAGCACGGATAGAGTCGTCTACAGCCTTGTTGTGCAGATAGATAGAACGCTGTAGAGAGTCCATTTGGGTGGTATCTACCGCAGAAGTATCAGCCCTGTGTAGCACTGGCTGCTTACTAGCTTTCCCCCTTGTGGGATAGGTAATGGTGTCGGGGTTCACGGTGTTGGGCTTTGCCTTAGAAGCATTCTTCCCTTTTGGCAAAGGCATATTTATGCTAGCCATAGCAAATACTATGGTAAACATAAACAGGGCTATAATAGTCTTATTCCTCATGATCTTTAACGTGCAAATTTACATAAAAGCAATTGAAGAATAAGGCAGTTTCGTTGTTTTTAACGTTTTTGTAAGCGTTAAGAAAGGGGAAAACATTTTTTTTACTTATCTTTGCTTCCACTATCAATTTAGGAAAGAACGAGATATGGAAAAGAAAAAAATGCTTTTGGTGGTTGATCCTCAGATCGATTTCGTATCTGGCTCGCTACCTGTTCCGGGTGCAGCAGAGGCTATGATAGCCCTTGCTCATTATATTCGTAAGCACGAAAACACCTATGCCATTCGTATTGTAACTGCCGATTGGCATCCTTATCATCACTCATCGTTTAAGGAAGAAGGTGGAACATGGCCTCGCCATTGTGTGCAACATTCTAAAGGTGCTGCGCTTTATACCCCTATTCTCAAAGCTCTTAATGAGGTTAGAGGTGGGTTTACACTCTTGTATAAAGGCGATAGCATCGACAAAGACGAGTATTCCATTATGCAAAACGATAATAGTGCCGGTCTCTTGGGCAGACTTATTATGGGTTTGGGCATAGAGCAAATTGATATTTGCGGACTAGCTGGCGATGTGTGTGTAGCTAGTACTGCCCACGATCTTGAGGAAATGCTTGGCAAGGAAATGGTAAATGTTTTAGAGGAATATGCGCCGAGAATTGAGAGTTGAGAGAAGTTAGAGTTTTGAGAGTGGAGAGTGGAGAGTGGAGAGTGGAGAGAAGTTAGAGTTTTGAGAGTGGAGAGTGGAGAGATACCCGTCCTAGGTTTTCTAGTATTCCTAGGTATCCTAGGCATCCTAGTATTTCTAGTATCCCTAGAAAACTCTCAAATCTAAACTCTCAACTCTCCACTCTCAATTCTCTCACGCTAGTCCTTCTATTTCTCCATTCACATAATCAATGTGCTGAGCTTGTGGCACTTTTGGCAATCCAGGCATACGCATCATATCGCCAGCCACACCGACGATCATTTCCGATCCACCATTGATAACAAAGTCACGAATGTTTATTTCAAAATCTTTGGCTACACCATAACGAGTAGGATCTTCGCTAAATGAGAATTGAGTCTTTGCAATACATACAGGATACTTATCAAGTCCCCATGCTGTAATACGCTCTAGCTTCTTCTTAGCACTCTTCGATAACACTACCCCCTTAGCACCATAGATATTCTTACATACCTTTTCTACCTTTTCCAATACGGTGTCGTCATCGTTATATACAAACTTTATATCCTTAGCACCCTCGCGCTCAATGGTTTCTACTACTAAGCGAGCCAATTCTTCGGCACCTTCACCGCCCTTAGCAAACACCTCGTTGGTAGCAAAGCCTACACCTTTTTGTTTGCAATGTTCGGCAAGTAGCGTAATATCACTTTCGGTATCGTCGCCATAACGGTTGAGCGTAACGACTACTGGCTGTCCAAAGTGCTGCATATTCTCAATATGCTTATCCAAATTATCAAAACCTTTCACCATTGCTTGGGTAGTTTCCTCTGCTGTAGCCCCATCCTTAATACCACCATGTAGGCGCAAACCACGAAGGGTAGCCACAAGAACCGTTGCCGATGGGTAAATCCCTGTCTTACGACACTTAATATCCATAAACTTCTCTGCACCGAGGTCAGCACCGAAACCAGCCTCTGTAATAGCGTAATCGCTTACCGACATTGCCATCTTTGTAGCCAAAACACTGTTACAGCCGTGTGCAATATTAGCAAACGGACCACCATGTATAAACGCTGGTGTACCCTCTAAGGTCTGCACCAAGTTAGGCTTGATAGCATCGAGCATCAACACGGTAATAGCACCACCCACGCCCATATCACGTACTGTGAAAGGTTTATCATCGAAAGTGATACCTAGTACCATATTATCAATGCGACGGCGCAAGTCGTCCAAACTCGTTGCCAAGCATAGAGCAGCCATAATTTCGCTGGCTGGAGTAATATCAAAACCAGCCTGTTCAGGGATACCATCGGTAGAAGCACCTAGTCCTGAAACGATATTACGCAAGCTGCGATCGTTTACGTCCATCACTCTTCGCCACAAAATTTGCTTTAGGCGGAAGCCTTCACTACGGCGCTGATAGATATAATTGTCGAGCAAAGCGGCTATCGTATTGTTAGCACTGGTAATAGCGTGGAAGTCGCCCGTGAAATGAAGATTGATTTTCTCCATAGGTACTACTTGTGAATAACCACCACCAGCAGCACCACCCTTCATACCGAAGCAGGGTCCTAGGCTAGGTTCGCGCAAAGCTAATACCGACTTTTTACCCAAGCGGTTTAAAGCCATTGACAAACCGATACTTACTGTTGTCTTGCCGATACCTGCTTTTGTAGGCGAGATAGAACTTACTAGGACTAAATGGTTTTTAGCTACCTTCGCCTCATCAATAACATCGAGCGATACCTTCGCAATATATTTACCATATTGCTCGATGCTTTCGCTGTTGATACCAACAGATGATGCTATTTCCTCTATTCGCTTCATCTTGCATGAGCGTGCAATTTCAATGTCTGACTTCATAGATTTTTTGTTTTTGGTCGGCACAAAGATAGGGATAAATATAATATCAATCAATAGTTTTTTTATACTTTTTCTCCTTTTATGCCCACTTATTTAACTTTGTGCAAACATTTCTCTGAAGAACCAATCGTTTTGTAATTTAGAGGTAGCAACTATCCTTTTAAAAGAAATTTCTCTTCTTTTTATTTACATTTTTACAGCTACTATGCCCGCAAAAAGATTCAAGAATTTTGTATCTTTCAGATAATCAACAAACTAAGAACGAATAAAGGATAAATGGGTTACGACTTGGAAACGAGCGAGTTTCTTTCCCTTTCTTTATTCTGCAATTCCTCAAAGAGCACTTAAATTGATAATGCAAAGATAATATTTTCTGATGAAAACAGTGTGTTTTTAGAGAAATAAATTGTAGATACACCTTAAAATATTCACATCTAATTCTATTGGCACTTATTTATTCAAGTTTTAGTACAGTTATTATGCTATCAAAAAGGCTCATAATCAATTATTTTACACTGTAAAGTAAGATAAAGAGAGAAAAATGAAACTTTTTCGGGAAAAATCATCGAAAAATTTGGCGGATTGAAATAATTTGCATAATATTGCACTTATAGGTATAGAACAAACGTTATGGTATTATCATAATGCATCAATATATATTTTAATTGTAAAGGTAAATGTTCTAGTATGAAACAGAGTATTATCATATTTTTATTGTCTTTTCTTTATCCCTTTAACACATTTGGACAAAGTCCTATGGATTCAACTTTGCTTCAGGTGTTCGACATTGATAGTATTACACCTATTATTGGAGCTACTGTCACTCTTTTTCCTAAAGAGGGTAAACCGTTGAGGTTTATAACAGACTCTATCGGAAATACCTACATACCAAACGATGTCATTGCTCGAAGAATTCAAATCAGCTATTTCGGCGACGAATTGTTAGATAGTGCCTTACACTGCTGGCAAAAGCAAATTAAGTTTTATGTAAATTCTCATAAGGTTTTGGATGAAGTTAAAATAAATGGCTATCGGAAGATGGTAAAACATTCACTCATACAAGATGTTATTAAAATAAAAGATGTAGAAGTATTTAAGCATCAAAACTTAGGTGCGATATTGAATTTTATACCTGGTGCTCTATACAATGATGAAGAATTCTCTTACTTTAGGCATCCAATAGCAGGAATAAGGTTGGGTACAACGGGAGTTCTTAAACCTGTAACAAAAGAGATTATAAATAGTCTGCGTTCGTTATTTACGGAGAATATTGATGAAATAAGATTAAAGAAACTTACTTTAGGGCACGGAATACAATATGAGCTAATTATTATATTAAATAAGGATAACAATTATTCTTTGACCCCCTCTCTTGAAGCTTATTCGGGAAAAAATGGGAATGTTATAGGTAATGTGTTTACACAGTTGAGTAAAAATAAATTCAATACGACATTGCTTATTACAGGAGAATTATTAAAAAAAACGAAAGGAGAATTCTCTATTTATGATTATGGAAACAAAAAAACCATTATAGATTTTGCTGATAAGGAGTGCGAAAAATATTTTTATGCTGACTATAGTGGGGAGCTTACATTCAATAAAGCACTTTCTGCTGGATTAAATCTTAATTATGGGATAGATAATACAAAGAAACGTAGAAATTCTGTGGAATTATTAGAAATTAAAGATATACTATATTATCCACAAAAGTTTAATGATTTTACAGGTAGTTTTTTCTTAAATAGCAATATGGGAAACCATACATTACATTGGGAGGCTTCCTATAATAGATCTATATCAGACATTACTGTCTCCATAGATAATATCCAATCACAGCACCTTAAAAATATAAGCATATCTCCAAATTCCTTTTTGGAATATACTTATACAAATAAATCTAAGAATTTTAGTGTAAATGGTAACATAGCTTATTCTTATCTAGAAATTAAAAATATGGATTCCAATGTAAACAACTCACAGAATAAACATAAAGAACACACGTTCACTTCGGGAGTTTCCGTTTTTATGGAATATAGCCAATTTAGCGGAAATGCCGTACTACAGGTGGAACATAATAACAATAACCATTATAAAACAATGTCTTTTCTCCCTAAAGTATCTTTGAGATATAGTGAGAAATCTATAGGAATAGATATCAATTATGCAAAAACGATTAATCGCCCATTAGCATGGATGCTGACAAACTATCAGACAATAGAAACTGGTAAAGTGTTGCAATCTGGCAATAATTTACTTACTCCATCCACAAAACATCAAGTGGACGCTAGTCTTACCTATTCAAACTTTGTATTTTGTCTTTCAAAGCAATGGGTAAACAATGTTACAGAGCTACAAGCAGATAATTATGACAAAGAAGGGAACCTTATAAAGAAATGGCAAAATATAGGGAAAATAGATAGTTGGGGGTTATCTGTTTATTATAACCTCAGGAAAAAACATTATTATTTGAACCCTAGTATTAACTTAGAATTTGGACGTTTTTACAATGGCTATGATTGGAGAAATAATCATTTGTTAGTGGCAACAGTCCCATTTCAGTTAATGTTCGGTGATCACAAAATATCGTTGAATACTACATATATTGCTAAAAATAAGAGTAATCAAAGAATAATAAACGATATGTTCATAATGGATATTAATTATTCCTATTATATTCCACGAAGTAATATCACGTTATCACTTTTTGCGCGAGATATCTTTAACCAAAAATCTATAGAGACGTATAGTATAAACGACAAACAATACCAATCCTCTACCATTTTGTACAAGGATAAAAGGCAGTTTGGTATTTCAATTGTATATGAGTTTTCAAAAGGAAATACAAATTCTATTAGCGGAGCAAGAAACAATCAAAATAGAAATAAATAACCTCAAGTAGGGGTTATTATGTATAACAATATAAAAATTAAATTTATGAAAAAAAGAAAAATTATGGACATTAAGACTTTTGAAAGTCTTAGTTGCAAAGAGCAAATTCATTTGAAAGGAATGGCTGGAGCTCCAAATTCATCTGACTCAGAATTGGCAAAATCAGCTAGTAATGACAAATCCACAAATTCAGATACGTCCACTCACTCAGACACGTCTTCATATTCAGACTCGTCTTCATACAGTGACAATTCGACTCATCATGATTAAGGATTAAGTAATTTAGGAGCAGTTACTTTATTTTAATATATAGTGCTGCTCCTATTAAATTTTATTATACCTTAATTCCGCAGTATTTTTTCTTGTGAGAAAATTTTATATGTTGAGGTGTCTTTTGGGGACTCTATATGTTGATGTGAGGTGCTTTGGTGTTTC
>QWCY01002428.1_pt1 | contig 24141 bp, 25 predicted proteins | sample 1972631 | NCBI WGS metagenome assembly QWCY01 (sample SAMN09866696, study PRJNA288562) | Human gut metagenome isolate pre1_stool, whole genome shotgun sequencing... | isolation source: gut | host: Homo sapiens | place: USA: California
TGATGGAATTATAAGGAAGTTTAAGACCGGTAAGACTACTGAACACAGTTTCAGGGGGGATTTGCAAGACTTTATAGAAAGAACCGTTACAGGTGTTCAGGCTATCAATGAACCAACAAGACAAAAATGCGGTGCTCCTGATTATATAATTCAGAAGAAGAATATCCCAATAGGATATATTGAAGCTAAAGACATAGACAAAAACCTTGATGTCGTTGAAAAGTCTGAACAACTTGATAGATACAGAGCAAGCCTTGATAACTTGATATTGACTAACTACCTTGAATTTCGTTTCTTTGTGAATGGTGAACACGTTGATACCGTTAAAGTTGCTGATATTATAAACGGCAAGATTAAAGTCTATGAGAAAGAGTATCAGAAACTGATTGACCATATCCGCAATTTCTGTGACTATCAAGGGCAGACTATAAAATCACCTAAACAGCTTGCAAACCTTATGGCTCAAAAAGCGGTTATGATACGTGATGTTATTATAAATGCTCTTGAATGTGATTGCGCAGGCTCTTTAGCCAGCCAGAGAGACGCTTTTAAACAAATTTTACTGCACGATTTAAACAATCATACATTTGCTGATATGTATGCTCAAACTATTGCATACGGCTTGTTTGTTGCAAGATTGAATGATACAACTCTTGGAGATTTTTCAAGGCAGGAAGCAAGAGAACTTGTATCAAAGAATAATCCGTTTCTAAGGCAGTTGTTTGATTATATATCCGGTGCAAACCTTGATGATAACCTTGTATGGATTGTTGATGATTTGGTTGAAATCTTTAGAGCGGTTGACCTGAATAAACTCTTGAAAAACTACGGCAGAACGACTCAGATGTCTGACCCGTTTCTGCATTTTTATGAGACATTCCTTGAAAGCTACGACAAAGTAAACAAGGAAAAGAGGGGCGTATATTATACACCTCAGCCGGTTGTAAAGTTTATTGTCTCGGCTGTGGACAGTATTTTGAAAACAGAATTCAACCTGTCTCATGGTCTGGCTGATGACACAACTATAAAACACACCCACACTCTTTATTATGAGAAAAAGAAGAAGAAAGTTAAGGGTGAGACAGTATATGAATATGTACCGGTTACAACTGATGAAAATGTGTATAAAGTACAAATCCTTGACCCTGCAACAGGTACGGGAACATTTTTAGCTGAAACAATCCGCAAAATATATTCCTATTTCGTAAACCAGCAGGGGATATGGTCTCAGTATGTTGATAATGCTCTGATACCAAGATTAAACGGTTTTGAAATAATGATGACACCGTATGTAATGTGTCATCTTAAACTTGACCTGCTGTTAAGGGAAACAGGCTATACAACAACCAAACAGACAAACAGGTTTAATGTATATCTGACTAACGCTCTTGAAAAAGACGAAACGACAAAATACCCGTTGTTTGACTGGTTATCTGATGAAGCCAGATATGCCGGCAGGATAAAATCTGAAAAGCCTATAATGGTAGTGCTGGGTAATCCGCCATACAGCGTAAGCAGCTGCAACAAGAATGACTACATAGATGAGTTAATGGAAGTTTATAAACAGGATTTAAACGAAAGAAACATACAGCCCCTATCGGATGACTACATCAAGTTTATACGTATGGGAGAAAGTTTTATTGAGAAAAACAATGAGGGTATTCTTGCTTACATTTCCAATAACAGTTTCTTAGACGGTGTAATTCATCGACAGATGAGAAAACACCTTATGCAAACGTTTGATAAAATCTACGTCTTAGACATGCATGGCAATGCTAAGAAAAAAGAAACAGCGCCTGACGGCTCGAAAGATGAGAATGTGTTTAATATACAGCAGGGTGTAAGTATAAATATCTTTGTGAAAACAGGTGAGAAAAACCCTAATGAACCTGCAAAAGTTTATCACACAGAGTTGTTTGGAGAAAGAGAAAAGAAATACGAATACCTGAACGGAAATGACCTTACGACAGCGGGTTATAAAGAATTGACTCCGGCAGAACCTTATTATTTCTTTGTGCCGAAAGATTTTAGTGTGCAAGAGGAATACGATAAGGGGTTTAAAATTGATGAGATGATGTTAATTTCTTCAAGTGGTATTACAACACATCATGATAATGAATTAGTCTCTTTTAATATGTTTAACACCCCATGCAACTATAAATATCTATATCGCCCCTTTGATATAAGATATATAGATTATGACCTAACAAAAGTAGAACGTGCAAGATATACTGTAATGAAGCATTTATTGAGTCATAATAATATTTCCTTGATAACAACAAGACAATATGCCGAAGATACATCATTCAATCATGTGTATGTAAGTTCTAACATAGTAGATAGAAGAATAACATTAAGTAATAAAGGTGCAGCTAATATCTTTCCTCTATACCTATATGAAGATAGCTCAAACCAGACTTCATTCTTTGACCGGAGCCGTAAACCTAATCTGAATATGGATATTGTGAGGGAATTGGAACAAAAACTTAATTTAACATTTACGCCGGAAAAAGAAGATAAGACAGGAGCTTTTGCTCCTATAGATATACTGGATTATATTTACGGCGTTCTGCATTCTAACAAGTATAGAAACAAGTACAAGGAGTTCTTAAAGATTGATTTTCCACGTATCCCATACCCTGAAAGTTCGGATTATTTCTTTAAAATTGCAGAACTTGGTAAACAGCTTAGAAAGATACATCTGCTTGAGTCTCCCATAGTGAATGAATTCGTAACCTCATATCCTGTAGGCGGTGATAATGAGGTCATAAAGCCTGAATATAAAGACAACAAGGTGTATATCAATAAGACTCAGCATTTTGATAACGTGCCTGAAATTGCTTGGAATTTCTATATAGGCGGTTATCAGCCTGCACAAAAATGGCTCAAAGACCGTAAAGGCAGAATCCTAAGCTATGAAGAGGTTATGCACTACCAGAAAATTATTGTTGCTCTAACAAAAACACACGAAATTATGCAAGTTATAGATGATATAGCAGAGGTGTGATATGTTGGACATAATTGTACAATCTCAACCCGATAATAATTTTATGTCAGGAATATCCTTTGCAGCTGATATGTGTATATTAGGAATTACCTTATATACTACATATAAGACTTTTCTCGATAAAAAAATAAAACTATTAACTTATACTCCTCATTTTTGGAGTATGTTTGGGGGGATGTCTATTTCAGTAGTTGTCGAAAATACGTCTTTATCGCCTTTGTCTGTGGAAAAGATTGATATAGTTTACGATAATTATTATGTGATAAATATTGCAAAGTACAACGAACCTTTAATATTAAGACCACAGCAGGCAACTGCAATTACAATGGAACCATTTTCAGAGTTGGCGGGAGTTTCTATTGACCAAATTAAAGACAAAAATTTTTACTTAATATTTTCAACCTCAAAAGGTAAAATTATCTCGAATTTTAAACGAATGCCAGTTAAACATAAACAAGGTAATAAATATCAATCAGTTTTAGTAATGCGTAAAATATTTAACGGAATGATAGTAACTCCTGACATAAAATATGCTATTCTTATGAAAATAGATGGAGTATCAAAAACCATTTTGTTAAATGATGGAGGAATGATGGATAAAGATATATATGGTTATAATGCTATCCCTCGTTCAGATATTGATAATATAGAAATGGTTAAAGCACATATCAAAGGGATTATAGACCAATATAATCCAGAACAAAAATTTTACTTAGTTCCTTTGGAGAAAAGATAATGGTCAAAATGGAGTAATCGTGCGGTCATTTAAGAAAAATTAGTATGGGCGATAGTATGAATTTACGTAATGAATTTTAAATCGTAAACTATATAAGCATTAGAGATGGTGACTCAGCCATTCTCACTATTTAAGTAAGCAAAATAAAGGTTAAAATCAATCATTTGGAATGTATTTCAAAAAGTTATTTAAATTACCGACAGAACACTCGAACTGCCTAGCAATCATCGTCTTAGGAACTTTTAAAGATAATAACTTTAAAATATCTTCTCTGTGTTCATCCAGTTTGGATTTACCCTTACCCTTTGGTCTGCCGAGTTTTACCCCTGCTATTTTTCTGGCATGGAGAGCCTCTTTTGTTCTCATACTTATTAGTTCTCTTTCAATCTGTGCAACTAGAGCAAAGATTGTGCTTGTAACCGTTGCAGAGATTGAGTCTTCATTGTTACTAAAGTTTTCTTTAAGTGAATAAAGTGTTATGCCCTTGTCTTTAGTAACCTTTATAACTTCCAGTATTTGTGTAATTGACCTTGCTATCCTTGAAAGCTCAGGAACAATCAACACATCACCTGCTTGCATGGACTCAAGCAACGCTCCTAATTTACGCTCCTTATAGTTAATACGACCGCTACACTGTTCCTCAGTAAATTCAACATTGCCGAGTTTTAGACGGTTAGCGAATTGTAGTATATCAATCTTGTTTTTCTCGGTGTCTTGTTCCAGTGTAGATACTCTTATAAATGCATGTGTTGTCATAATTATTCCTTATTTCTATAAAAACTTTAATAACGGATTTTCTTTGTCTGTGTCCAATCAATGAAATACAGCTCTTTTCATAGTATGAACCACCACAATAAATACGGTCATTTTCCTTGTATGGTTACTGCACTTTCCAATTCAACTTTTATGTTGTAAGAGTTCTGTTCAATAGTTTCAATCAAAGCAAGAATACCTGAGAATTTTCTCTGATTGTCCTTGCTAACATCATCAAAGCCCCATATCATATCTTTTAATACGATAATAAGCCCATAAGTATTATGCATTAGCTCTAATAAGTGTATCGTGTCCATAATTATTCCTTATTTGTGTATCCTTTCATATTCAGCAATTGTTTTCGGCTTGAAATAAAAATCGAGGTTAAGCTCTGGCAATTCTTTAAAGATATAATCAAGGTCTATGTAGCCTGCCTCAAGGTATCCCATACCGAGACTCGTATATCCGAAATGTTGATTGTTCCCGCTCTTATCAATCTCGGTCATATAAATATCCACATTTCCGTAGAAGTAGTGAAGAACCGGTTTAACTTTATCCCCTTTGCAGTCTGTCTCATAAATTGCAGGAGCATTCTCTATAATTCCAGCAATTTTATTAGCGATTCTCTTAAAATGTTCCTGTTCTGCTCCATTGAGTCCAGCTATAAAACACATTGCTTGACTTTTTGGCATAAACTTTAGAACTGTATTGATATTATCTTTGTTATCCATTGCTTTAACCTCTTAGGGGGTGTGTAGGTGATAGCCCCTACACAACCTCGAATTTCATGTAACTACTTACCTTTAACAATGCCTTGTACAACTCAGCATATTTAGTCTTTAAGGTCTTAGTATCAACATTATTTCTTGTAATTTCTTTCAGAGTAAAGGTGAATGCGCCGGCTTGTAGTTCCATAACATTAGCCTTATTCATTATTTCTTTTACCTCAGCAATTTTTTCGTCTCTGAGTTCCTTTAATTCTGCTATTTTTGAGTCAAGTGACTTGATAACTTTAGCGTTGTCTTCAAGATTGATGTTAGTAGTGATTACTTGTGCCATATTGTTCTCCTTTTGTTTTTGCTTACATATACATAATACATGAAATCGTTTACTTTGTCAATAGTTTAGTAAATTGTCCCGTTACATTTGTTTACACTACTATTGATTATGTTCACTATATAGTGTATTATCAAAATAGAGGTAATATATGGATACAAATAACGAACTTGAACTAAAAGCAAAAGAGCTTGACGAGCAGGCTACAGAAGCCCTTAAAAGACAGGTAAAAGCCATGATAGTTGCTAAGGGTTATACAATGGAGAAGCTCGCAGAGGAATTGAATGCAAAGTATTATACGAAAGAAAGTAAGGCAAACCTATCCAATAAGTTGAAACGTGGCTCTTTAAGATTTATTGATATGCAGAGAATAGCGGATATATTAGGGTACAAAATAGACATTCACTAAACCTACATAGAGGACATTGTTAAAAATCAGTCTGGACATTGATAAAAAAGGCTGAGAAAATTTCCTGTATTCTGGGAATTTTTATCCCTGTAATGTGCATGATAAATGAAGTTGAAGCGAGCTTTAACTTCATTTAAGCCTTTCATAAAATAACATATATAGTATAACGGTTTCACATTGTCTCTAAACACGTTTACATATAAATTTTTCGTTTCACTGAAATTTTTTCTTGTTTACGGTATAACAGAGACATGAATTATATCGACAACGTTACTCTTTCTATATTTATACGTCTTTTATTGGGCGGGAATATTCTGCTAAAAATAAGTGACTCAGAGTCTATTTCTCAGCTTATAACATTTTGCAGTACATTAACTTCTACTCTCTCTTGCATAGAGCGTAAAAAGACCATAAGTGGAGTCAATATATCTTGCAACAATAATGAGCAGTTAAGAGCATTCCTTGAAGAATATAGTGATTTATACAGTAAAGGAGAACTGATAGAAACGGAAAATTCCAACGAGTCCATTGAAGCATTAAATAAAGACCTTATTGACATAACAAAGGATATAAAGACTAACAAAAAACGCTATATAACGGATAAGACAGAGTTCGCACCATTGATATTAGCTAGATACTTTGAAAATAAAGAGTTTATCAAGGATTTGAGTATTAGCCTCGCTCCAGAGGGTGAAATGCCATATCCTATGGAACTATACGAAGATAACGAGTTTGGAGACGTTGAGAGAACGCAATACTGGCAAGATTACTTTATCTGTATATATACGCTTGACATGGAGTGGTATCTGGATAAGTTTAACAGACCTGCAAATAAAACTGTTACCGTTAAAAGACGCACAGATTACTCCCCACAACAAAGGAAATTACTTGATGTTATAACCGATTGGGTAAGGGGCGAAAATAGTTACAGAATAGACCCTGAAAGTTTATTTAACAGAGCAAAATTGAAATTAAAAGCAAAAAATGAAGATATGGCAATATCACGGCTGAATAAGTGTTACAAAGAGATAAATAATACAACTACAGCACTCATTGAAAAGAATAAGGGTACTGGCTTTTACGAGATTTCAAGAGAATTTCAACCTAATACTGAAAACTAACGGTTAGTGTAGTTATAAAGTAAGCTTTACAAATATTTACATATACCTGCTGTTCAATACCTGACAGCAGGTTATTTTTGCGGAGACTAACCAAGTTAGAAATCCGTTAGGAAGTTAGTTTAGAGGTTGTCAAATAAGAATATGGGAGACATATTCAATGGCAAAAACTTCTAAAACATCTAACTCAATAACTCACGATATATCAAGTACAGGTGATTTAAAGACTGATGACTTCAACCTCAATGGAGAAAAAATTCCTGCTCTTAGTACATTAAAAGCTCAAATTAAGGTTGTAATGAGCATTATCAATACACAAATTCTTTCGGCTCCAAGAGTAGAATTTGACCGTTTAAGAATAGGCATTAATATCGGACTTTATGGGCGCATAATACATTTTGAAGATTTTGGCATGGAAGATGTTGAAAATCCGAAAGAACCGCCGTCATACCTTAATAAGAATGAGGGAGATACTCTAACCAGACGCTCATTTATGCATGAAGAAGATGACGATGAAGAATACGATATATCCGATTTGTTTGACTCAGAAGAAGAATATAAGGAATATTTAGAGACAGAAAAATCGGAAAAGCCAAGTAGCCAAGAATCAGAAGCAGAACCTGATATTTTTTCAGATTTTAGCATAAAACGCCGTATCAGATATGACGACTATAAGAGAGTTGTCGGTTTAAACAATATGTTTCTATTCAAAGGTTACTTTGTTGTTGATATTACAGGCAAATGGATGGCGGATAGTGGTGTACTCGGAAGCCTGCATAGAGATAATATTAGAGAAGCCCTGCAAAAGGTTATAGAACTAGGAATAGTTAACTTTAACATTGATGAATTTATTAGACATGCTCAAGTATTCATTTGTGATGTAGTTGTTGATATTCAATTAGAGTCACAAAAACGGGTCAGCAAACACATAGATGGTATTAGTTCATTCTGCCCGATTCCGACAAACAGGTATAACATCGCTAAATATGGCAGGCATGGATTAATGTTAAAGCCTAAAGCTCAAAAGGCTGGTTTTTCGCTTGTGATTTATTCTAAAGGTCAAGAACTCGATTACAGTTATAGAAGAACAACTAAAGCAACCTTATACACTGATATGATTGGGGATACAGGTGTTGAACTTGCTGAGAAAACATTACGATTTGAGTTAAAACTCTTTTCTTTAGCAAGTATACGCAAGAACCTTGATATTGCTATGGATGAGGTACGTATAGTGAGATTGACAGATGTTCTCAACTGTACTGTTCCTGTTTTGTTGAAGCAGATAGAGCTGTTTACGGGCAAGCCTGAACAGTTATTGGAACGTCTGAACTGGTTACAGAATATTGAGACAACAACAGACGACTTGACTCTCAATGAAATCTTCATAGCAGAAAGATTTATTGAAATACTCAGAGATAATAATTTCGACATTAACATAGCACGCAGTCACATAAGGACTGAATACGCAAATGCGACAGACAAGGAGCTTGAAGAGTTTACTCGTTTGGCTAACATACGCAGAAATATTCTAACGTTTCTGGTTTACCGTAAACCTAAATCAGTAACGATAATGTTGGATATTCTTTGTAGGTTACATGCTTATTATCAAGCAGAAACAGTAAATAGGGGGAATAATGGCTAAGAAACCCTCTGTTATGTTTGTACCTAATAATGACGCTAACGATATAGCTGTAAATAACGCCTTATTGGCGCAGTTAATGATAACGGTAACACGAATTGGTATCAGGGTTGATAATCCTGAGCGTAATAATAGTATAATAAAAAAGGAGAACGAACATGACCAAACAAAGTAACACAAAAAAAATCGTTGTAGGCTACGGCAGAGTAAGTTCTGCTGAGCAGGCTAACAGTGGGCTTAGTCTTAACATGCAGCGAGAACAATGTGAACAAAAAGCAACCAAAGATGGTTATACATTTGTTTACTTTGAAGACGCAGGGAAAACAGGCTCTAATACTAACAGAAAAGGACTTAGAGCAATGCTTAAATACGTAAAGGAACACCGTAACGAAGTTGCCTATGTTGTTGTATGGAAACTGGACAGACTCTCTCGTTGCCTTGAAGATTTTTTCGCTGAGATATTAAAACCCATCAAGAAATACGGTTGTACTATTGCAAGTATCATGGAAAACTTTGACGATATAAGTAAGGTAAAAAAAGTTCTTATAGGAGTTTATATCGGGCAGGCAGAGGATGAGCTTGACAATATTAAGGATAGGACAAGTTCAGTATTAAGAAACCGAGCTGAAAAGGGATACAAACTCGGTAAAGCTCCGATAGGGTATATCAATACAAGAGATGAACACCGACATGGTATAATTAAACCAGACCCAGATAAGACTCCTCATATCAAGCGTTGTTTTGAACTGTATGGAACAGGAGTATTTGCATACGAAAAGTTAGGTAAAGAACTTGCTAAATATGGGTTTGTTGACAGTAAAGGAAACCCATACTCAAAGAAGCGCATTCAAGATATTCTCAAGAACCCCGTATACATCGGAAAAGTTACCCATGGCGATGATATTTTTGATGGTGTACACGAACCTATTGTGTCAGAAGAATTGTTCTACAGAGTTCAACTCTTGTTAAAAGGTGAGGATGTAAAAAGACCTAAAGGACTCGTTTACACATATTCAAACTTTATTAAATGTGCGAAATGCGGTTACTCAATGGTAGCCGTAACTAAGCGAGGTGAACACAATAGTGGTACATATATTTATTACCACTGTACTAACTACACGAAAGCTCATGCTAGAGAAAAGAATATTAACGAAAATCTGATAGATGAAGCAATACAGGAAGTAATTGACAGCTTTGATATTACAGAAAAAGAGATAAAATGTATAAAGAAGCAGATAAATAACGCTATTACAGACCTGAAACAATATGAACATAAGTCTATTGATGATTTAAAGAAAGCATATGACCAGATAGTAGATGACATTACTGAAAAGTTAACTCAGAAGAATACTGATAAACTAGGCATTAGTGAATCCACACGTGCTGAGGTGTTACAGAAATTGGTAGCCCGTAAAGACGATATAAAACGTGAGATTGACAATCTCACTGAAAATTCTAAAGATACCGTGAAACGAATAAGTATTCTGATTGATTTTGCCAACCGTCTTCCTGAACTTTATTTGAAAGCAACTTTGGATGAGAAAAGGTTAATACTCAATACTATAATTGAAAGTATTACCTATAATGAAGATGATAACACTCTGTCAGTTAAGTTAAGACCTGTATTTGAACATTTGAGACAGTTAAAACTCAAACAGAAGCAGGAGTTTAAAGAAGAGCTAGAAACATTGACAGGAACCCTTAAAACTCGCTCAGGAAGTGCAAAACAGGCTCTTGAAAATAATCGATTAGATTTAAGCAATATTGCAGTGATTGGAACCCGCCAAAGTGACTTAAATACTAAAATAGAGCCTATTCATAAAGGCTCTAAAAAGTTAAATGTCGAAGGCGGGACTTGAACCCGCAAGGATTTCTCCACACGCCCCTCAAACGTGCGCGTATACCAATTCCGCCACTCCGACAAGGCACCATTTTTTGGTTGTTATTTTTATTTAATTGTCAACAAAAATTATTTTAACACAAAAAAATAATTTTCAAAGAAAAATTTGCCGATGAAGGGACTCGAACCCCCATGAGTTTCCTCGCACGCACCTGAAGCGTGTGCGTCTACCATTTCGCCACATCGGCAATTAAAGTTTCAATGTTCAAAAACTTCGGTAATATTTATAATAAAATGCTTTATTTCTCACGTCAACCATTTATTCTTTTAATTAAAATAGACCGCACAAAAATCTTGTAGTAAAATATTATTACTATGAAATTTAAAAACGAAGAAAAAAACCTGAAAGAAGAACTCCTGAACAAAATCCTCCAAAACCCCGAGGATGAAAACAACTACATTGAACTGGGAAAAATCCATATTATGAACGCCGAATATGAAGAAGCTCTCGGCGTTTATGAAAATCTGCTTAAAATTAACGGCATGAATGCACAGGCCCTTATAAACGCAGGCAGTATCCAGTTTTATTTCGGAAATATGAACGCCGCTATTAACTATTATTCGCGCGCCTGCGAAATTGAAACAAATAATTATACAATCTACCTCAATCTTGGCAACGCATACGCAGAATTGCGCCAGTTCGACGAGGCTATGCACAACTATAACCGCGCAATGAAAATTGACCCGAAAAACCCGGGATTGTATAGCGCAATCGCACTTTTGTATCAGGACGCAAAAGATTATGTAACAGCAAACCTCTATTATGACAAGGCAATCGCCCTGAAACCCGACCCTGAAACTTATTTAAGCAAGGCAACTGTGCTTATGTCCATGCTGGTTTACAAAGAGGCTGTAAACGTCCTGATGAAAGCGATTGCACTCGATGATAAGTTCTTAAAAGGCTACATTACGCTCGCAAACTGCTATTCTTCCATGAAAGATTTTGATAATGCGGACAAATATTTTGAAAAATGTTACGAATTAGACCCGAATTTCTATCAGGCGTATGTTTGCCACGGAATTTCGTATTCGGATGAAAAACGAACCAATCTTGCAATCAAAAAATATGAAGAAGCAATAAAAATTAATCCGAATATGCCGAATGCCTATATTTTGCTCGCAAATATCCGGGTTGAAGAGCAAAAATACGAAGAAGCGATTGCTCTTTACGAAAAAGCAGCGGCAATTAAGCCCGATGACCCGAAAACTTATACTTTCATCGGAAATACATATTACATGCTCGGCGAGCTTGAAAAAGCGATAAATACTTACAGAAAAGCGCTCAAAGCCGATGCTGACAACCATGAAAACAAACTCGTTTATCTTGAAATCGTTCAGGAGTACATAAAAAGAAAAAGTGCTTAAAATTGTGCTTTTTTAGATTAAAAAAAGGGAAAAAAATTGCAGAGAGATTCTTATTACACGGGGCCGGCTCCGATTGAGAGGGTAATAGCGGCACTTAGTTATGTAAATTGCCTGATAGGGCTTGTATGGCTGATTATCGCGGCGCTTATGAAACGCGGAATCCGCCCGTTTTTGCAGTTTCATATTTACCAGTCGATTTTTCTTGCGTTTGCACTGTTTATTATCGGCTCGGGGTTCGCTCTTATAATGAAAATAGTCAATTTTATCCCGATTATTAACAATATTATCGGCGCAATCACATTTTTCCTTAACACACCGCTTTTGTTGGGCTATTCAGTGATTGGCTTTTTGATATTTCTGGTGCTTTTGTACCTTGCAATCGGGGCATTGATGGGGCGATACAGCTATTTTCCGTGGGTTTCTGATATAATTAAGGGAAATATCAGAGGATAAGGCATGAAATTCGATACAATTCTCGTTCAGGGCGCACACAAGGCCAAAGATAACCGTCATTGCATACCCGTTCCGATTTACCAGACAACGGCGTTCGATTTTGACAACGTTCAGTACGCTGCTGACCTTTTTGATCTGAAAACAGCAGGCGATATTTATACAAGAATCTCCAACCCGACCACGCAGGTGCTTGAAGAACGCCTCGCAGCGCTCGAAGGCGGCGTCGGGGCGCTTTGTGTTTCTTCGGGGCAGTCAGCGTCCTTGATTGCGGTTTTGAACCTTGCAAAATCAGGCGATGAGGTGGTTGCTTCTTCGACGCTTTACGGCGGAACGTTCAATCTTCTGGGTGTTACGCTTGAAAAGCTCGGGATAAAGACGATTTTTGTCGAATCCGAAGACCCTGACGCATACGAAAAGGCAATCAATGACAGAACAAAATGCATTTTTACCGAAATGGTGGGCAATCCAAAGCTCAACATCACTGATATCGAGCCGCTGGCCGGGGTTGCGCACAGGCACGGGATTCCGTTGATTGTTGATAACACCGTTCCGTCGCCTTATTTGTGCAAACCTTTCGATTTCGGGGCGGATATCGTGGTGCATTCGCTCACAAAATACGTTTCCGGACACGGAAATTCTATGGGCGGAGCGATTGTTGATTCCGGCAAATTTAATTGGGTAAAATCGGGTAAATTTCCCGACCTTGTGAACCCCGACCCGAGTTATCACGGTTTGAGCTATACAGAAACCTTTAAGGAAGCTGCTTTCATTGTAAAAGCGCGCGGGCAGCTGTTGAGAGATTTGGGAAGCTGCATGAGCCCGTTTAATGCGTATTTGACGCTTTTGGGGCTTGAAACGCTGCATTTGAGAATGCAAAGGGTTTCTGACACAGCGCTGAAAGTCGCAAAATACCTCCAATCCCACCAAAAAATCGCATGGGTGAACTATCCGGGGCTTGAGGGCGGCGAATATTATGAGCTTTCTAAAAAATATCTGCCAAAAGGCGCGTCCTCAATAATTGCTTTTGGCGTAAAAGGCGGGCGCGAAGCGGGAATCCGCTTTATTGAAAAGGTAAAATTGCTGATTCATGCAACAAACATCGGCGATTCGCGCTCAATTATCACATATCCGTGCCTCACGACCCACAGGCAGTTGAACGATGAACAGCTCATGGCATGCGGAATTTCCGATGATTTTATGAGGCTTTCCGTGGGGTTGGAGGATTATGAGGATATTATTGAGGATGTGAATCAGGCGCTGGGGGGATGATGGATTGGTAAATTCCCTACGGGGAAGCCCTCACCCCGGCCCTCTCCCATCGGAGAGGGAGAATAATTAAAATAAATACCTAGGGAGAGGGAGAAAAATTAAAATCGGGCGTCATTCTGAACTTGTTTCAGAATCCCCTGCAAAGCAGGTCAAGAATTCAAACATAAAAAACAAAATATAACAGGAGAGAATTATGAATAGTTACGTAGAATCAAAAATAAGAGATATTGTGGATTTTCCCAAAGAGGGGATTGTTTTTCGCGATATCACAACCGCAGTTAAAGACGCACGCGCGCTTGAATTAATAATTGACTTTTTGACGGAAAAATTCAAGGACAAAGGAATCGATTACGTTGTAGGGATTGAATCACGCGGGTTTATTTTTGGCTCGGCTCTGGCATACAACCTCAAAGCGGGTCTTGTTTTAATCAGAAAACCCGGAAAACTTCCGGCTGAAACCATTTCGCAGGAATATGCCCTTGAATACGGCACGGACAAAATTGAAATGCATGTTGACGCAGTCGAACCGGGCAAAAAAGTGCTCGTTATTGACGATTTGCTCGCAACAGGCGGTACGGTGAACGCAAGTATAAAACTTCTTCAAAAAACCGGCGCAGATATCGTGGGCGCGGCTTTTGTAATTGAACTTTCCGACCTGAAAGGCAGAGAAAAGCTCCCGCAAGACATTGAAGTTGTTTCAATGATTAAGTATTAGACAACGGCGTAAAAGTTTTATACAATTGGAAAAAGCACTAAGAGGTTAAAGATATGGAAAGCAATGTTTATGCGATAATTCTTGCCGGAGGGAGCGGAAGCAGGCTCTGGCCTTTGAGCAGGGAACTCCAACCCAAGCAGCTTATGCAGTTTTCGGACGATGATTCTACTTTCAAAACCACGTTTTTGAGGCTGCTTTCCAATGTTGACGACAAAAATATCATTACCGCGACCAACGTAAACCTCGATTCGCAGGTGCGTTTTCAGCTTGAACAGTTGCAGGAAAAATTTTGTAGAAGTTCGTGCTATCGCATGATTTCCGAGCCTGCCGTGAAAAATACCGCACCGGCAGTTGCCGTGGGCATAAAATACATCCAAATGCTTGATATTCCTGACGATGACCCCGTAATCATCGTTTCCCCGTCCGACCACACAATCGAAAACGAAAAGGAATATGCAAGGGTTTTAAGAGAAGCCGTGAAACTTGCTCAGGAGGATTATATCGTGACTCTGGGCGTAAAACCTGACAAGCCTGACACGGGCTATGGCTACATTCGTACAAAAAACAACAAAAAAATCAAAGAAATCTCCGAAGAAGCTCTCAAAGTCGAGTTTTTCACTGAAAAACCGATTCTTGATGTGGCAAAAGAGTACTGCGAATCCGACAGATATTTCTGGAACAGCGGCATTTTCGTGTTCAAGGCGTCCGTTATGATGGAAGAATTCAAAAAATACGCGCCCGAAATCTACGAAATCGTCCAAAACAGCGAAATCAGCTCCCAATCACCCACAATTCCTTATGTTGATTACAACAAAATGCCTGATATTTCGCTTGACTACGCGATTATGGAGTTCTCGAAAAAGCTTGTTATGCTGCCTCTGGACTGCGGCTGGCATGATTTGGGCTCGTGGGAAGCGATTTATGACACGGCTGAAAAGGATATCAACGGAAATTACATTCAGGGCAATGTTCTTGATTTGGACAGCAAAAATTCCATGGTGCTTTCGACCTCAAAGCTCGTTGCAACAATAGGGCTCGAAGATATGGTGGTCGTTGAAACCGAGGACGCGCTTTTGGTTTGTGAAAAATCAAAAACGCAGGAAGTTAAAAAAGTTGTGAGCCTTTTGAACGAAAAACACGACAGCACAAGCCGTGTTCACAAAACCGTTTACCGTCCGTGGGGCTGGTACACGGTTATCAACGAGGGCAAAGGCTTTTTAACAAAGTGTATTCAGGTGAATCCGGGCGGAAAATTGAGTTTGCAGCTCCACCACCACCGAAGCGAGCACTGGGTTATTGTTGAGGGCACAGGAATCGTAATCTGCGAGGACGAGCAGTACGAAATGCACCCGGGCGACAGCATAAACATCAATGTCGAAGAAAAACATTCGCTCCAGAACCCGTTTGATGTTCCGGTCAAAGTAATCGAGGTCCAAAGAGGCGATATTCTCGATGAAAACGATATCGTAAGGCTTTCAGATATTTACGGCAGGGTTTAGTTATGAAAATTTTAGTTGTAAACGGTCCGAACTTGAATCTTCTCGGCACGCGTGAGCCGGAGGTTTACGGGACTTTGACGCTTGAGAAAATCAATAAGGAGCTTTTAAAATATGCAAAAGAGCTCGGAGTGGATATTGAATTTTTCCAGAGCAATGTTGAGGGTGAAATTGTCAATGCAATTCAAGCTGCGCGCCAAAACTGCGCCGGAATCGTTATAAACCCCGCCGCCTACACGCACACAAGCGTAGCAATCCGTGACGCCATCAGCGCTGTTGCTTTGCCTGCCGTGGAAATCCACATTTCAAACGTTTATGCACGCGAAGAATTCAGAAAACATTCGCTTATTGCGCCGGTTTGTGTCGGGCAGATTGCGGGTTTCGGGCTTGACAGTTACAAGCTTGCAATGTTAGCATTAGTGAAGTTTTTGAATAAATAATCGGAGTTTGTATGGAAAAGAAAATAATATTAGCTATTGTTGCTGTCTTTGTGTGTATTCTGGTGATTATTAACGCGGGTTCTAATCCGGAAAAGAACCTCATGGATTCTCTGGAGGCGTATAATAAAGCCAACAACTGTTATTACAATGTCACTATGACTTTTAAATTCATGGATTTGAATGACATGTCACAGAGAATCGAAGAATACAAAAAAGACGGCAATTATTATTCCAAATATTACAAATACCACACAATGCCCACTCTGGTTAATGTTGCGGGTGACGAAACGAAATATTCGGAAAACCCCTACCTCGCGGTTTCCGGAAGCACGCAGGAATCAAAAGATGAAAAAGGTTTGTTCTGGCTCAATAAAATAAAACCCGAAGACATTTTGAAAAATTCTGTCAAAAAAATCAAAAAGCCGGATTCGGTCAATGCCGAATGCAAAATGTACAGCGCGAAATACAAAAATGTTACGGATTTGGAAATCTGTGTAAACAAAGAGAATTTCCCTGTTTATATGAAGTTCAAAAATCTCGACTATTTTACGGATTTGTTTGATATTGTTCAATTAGACAGCGTTACCAGAGGAAAAGGGGAGGTTGTCGTAGAGCTTTCTGACATCAGAAATAACGCTTCTGTAAATCCCTCTTTTGAGATTAAGCCTAAAGGAATCAATATGACCGTGCAGGAGCTAAAAGCCTCCATGCAATCGCAGAGGTCTAATTTTCAGGAAGTGAACAAAAGTCTTGGCGAACTGAAAGATATGTCCAAAGATTTACAAAAAATGTACGATGACGGCGACTACGAGCCCGTCGACTATTCCCCTGCGGCTGTTCAAAAAAGAAACGCAGAACGCCAGAAAATGTTCGACGAGGCTATGAAAGATTAGGGTGGAGAGGGAATGTGCGACGCTCCTTCCCCGGCTCGGGGAAAGCTGGGATGGGGAACGATTGATTTTTTAAATTTTTTAATAACATGACCTATTTTTATTCTTCCGGACAGCCAATATTATTTATACAGCATTCTTTCAGTCTTCTCAAGGTTGAATCAAAAACTTCAATTTCGGCGTCGTAACCAAAATGGTTGCTATTCTCATGTCGTTGCCATTTTAGCGCATAAAGTGTTGTTTCAAATGTGTGAATTATGTCATAAAACTCTTGTACAACTTCTTGTTTCATTTTGATACCTTTGATTTGTTTCGTATATTTCAAAATAATGAAATATTCTTCATTATTTTGAAATTAATTTAACATATTGTTCTATATTTGTCAACATTGTTCATCTATTTGTATAATTGTTCAATATGGGAACAAATTTGAGTTCAAAAGAACAGGTAAAAATCATAATCGCAAGAGAAGCACTGACTGCACAGAAACTTGCTGACGCGCTGACGAAACAAACAGGTAAAAAATACACGCGCCAGAGTATTTCTCATCGTATTTCTGCAAGCTCTTTTGACTATGACGAAGTGAAAAATATTGCAGATATTTATGGTTATGAGATTTTAATTAGCAAAAAAGGCTAATTTAGGAATTTTTGTTGAAATATAAATGTCATTCCGAACTTGTTTCGGAATCTATTCCGTGCGATAGGTTGGCATGTTTCTAAAGTGGACTTCTGTAATAGACCTTGTCAATCAGTTGTCCCCCACCCTAACCCTCCCCGAGTTGGGGAGGGAACATGCGTGCTACTTCCGCTGCTCGGGGAAGGTTGGGATGGGGGACGATTTGGGCATTATTGACCCAGATATCTGAGAATTTCTTCGTAAACTCCATCGAGATTGGTTTTTATTTCATCATTCCAGAATCTGATTACCTTAAACCCTTTGGTTTTAAGATATTTCGTTCTTTCTTTGTCGTAGGCAATGTTCTTTTCTTCATTATGTTGACCGCCGTCAATTTCAATAATTAATTTTTTTTCGTGGCAAACAAAATCAACTATATAGTTGCCTATTGCGTATTGTCGTCTGAATTTCAGGTTATTTATGCTTTTCTTTCTTAAAAGCTGCCAGAGAATTTTTTCCTGTTCAGTTAGATTTTTTCTTAAATTTCTAGCTCTTGTTGTTTTGTCTTGCATGGTTTTTATATTAGCATAAGTTTGCTCCCCACCCTAGCTCCCTTTCGCAAACGCTCCTTCCCCAGCTTGGGGAAGGCTGGGATGGGGGTCGATTGATAATGTGCAGAAATTACTTAAAATTCTTCAATTGCCGAAATTCTGCTCCAAAATATCTCAAAATCTATCGGTTTTTTTAACAGTCGCTCCCCACCCTAGCCCTCCCCGAGTTGGGGAGGGAACGTGCGCTGCTCTTTCCCCGGCTTGGGGAAGGTTGGGATGGGGAACGATTTGAAAAACGCTCCCGTATCTAATAATTTAGCAAATTAAATAATTACTTTTTGCTTTCCAACTCCAGAAGCTTCTTATAAAGCTCGATTTCCTTGTCAGAAAGCTCTTTTGGCAGGGCGAGGCTGATTTTTACGTTCAGGTTGCCGTAACCGCCGCCTTTTTTGGGCAGCCCGAGTTCTTTTAGTCTTAATTTTGCACCGCAGGAGGTTTTTGGCGGGATTTTGATGGTTATGCTGCCATGGAGCGTGGAAATCTCCTTGTTTCCGCCGATAACCGCTTCTGCAGGGGTGACTTCAATGGTTTTTGTTAAATCAACACCGTTGATTTCATATTCTTTGTCCTTAAATTTTATGACGAGGTATAAATCGCCGCGTCTGCCTTGAGAGCTGGTTTGCCCCTCGCCTTTGAGCCTGATTTTTTGCCCTTCTTTGACTTCGGGCGGGAGTTTTACGCTTAATTGCTTGGATTGAACCACAACGCCCGAACCGCCGCAATCATAGCAAACAGAACCAACTCCGGAGCATTTCGGGCATTTTTCCATGCTGCTGACTTTCACGGAAACGGGTTTTTGGTTGAAAATATCTTTTGCGCTGACAAATAAGTCCTGCGTGATGTTTAAATCGAGCTTTTCGGCTTTGGGCGCGGATTTTTTTGTGTAAGCAGCGCCTAAATCCTCATAAAACGAGCCTGCACGTGAACCGGCGCGGCGTGATTGGGCTCTGCCTTGAGCAAAACCGCCGAAAATCGTGTTGAAAAAGTCGGAAAAACCGCCCAAATCCTCAAATCCTGCATAAGACGCCCCGCCTTGCGAGTATCCGCCGCCGCCAAAGTCGAAATTGATGTTTTCAAACCCCGGAGGAGGGGTGAAATTTGAGCCGTTCTGCCAGTTGGAACCAAGACTGTCATATCTCTGGCGTTTTTCTTTGTCGTTCAAAACCTCAAAAGCTTCGTTTATATCTTTGAATTTTGCGGACGCTTCGGGGGTTTTGTTTACATCGGGGTGGTATTTTTTTGCAAGTTTGCGGTACGCAGATTTGATTTCTGACTGTGACGCGTCTTTTTTTACGCCTAATATTTCGTAGTAATCTTTATATTCCATAAGTTTTCCTAATTTTAATTGTGTTCATTTATATTTTAGTCATTGCGCCCTTAAAACAAGTTTTGGGCGGCAATTTTATTATCTTTTACTTTTATAATAATACAAAATCTGCACTACTTAGTTGATTTTAATTATTTATTAATAAATTATGCTAAATTTTAGCCGTAATATATAACAGGATGATATAGTAAAATAAAACCATGAAAAAAATCATAGCTAACCTGTTAATAGTGATGTTTATACTTTGTTCGGCGAGTGCGCACAGGGCATGGAGCAAAGCGCCCGTTCCTGTTGAACATCCGCAGAACCAGCCTCCTGTTGAGGGGATTCTGAAGCAGGCGTCCATAAAAATCAACGCAACCGACCCCACCGCAGGCACAAATTTCAAAGGCAGCTTCTATCCCGGCGGGCGCGGCAACAACCAGCTTATTATTTATACACCGAACAACGGCCTGCGCACCGGAACCAATGAATTTGGCGCGGAGGCGATTGTTATTAACAATACTGTCGTGCAAATCAGCGGTGCGGACACGATTATTCCGCGAAATGGCTATGTAATCAGCGGGCACGGGCGCGCAAAAACATGGATGAACGAAAATCTCATCGTGGGAACCAAGGTTTTTATAGATAAAAGCACAAATACCCTCAATGCCTACCTTACGAATGACAGTTTTATTTTTGCAACAAAAGAAAAAATTAAAGAAGTCGACAAAATCATCAAATATTACACGGAAAATGACCCTTATTACAATTATAAAAATTCCAGAAATTTCATTGAAAAAGCGGAGGATAATCTTCGCCGTGCCGAAAAACGGCCGAATGATACGCAAAAATATTCCGCAGAAGCCATTGCAAACGCCAATAAAGCCATGCAATACGCTCTGCCGTACTATAAAGACGAGCTAAAAGGCGTATGGGTGCGCCCGACCGAAAAAACTCCCCAGGAAATCGAAAAAACCCTTGATAAAATTAAGGGCTACGGGATTAGCAATATATTTTTGGAAACTTATTTTCAGGGAAAAACCATTTTTCCGAGCTCTACGCTCGCTAGATATAACGTTCAGGAGCAAAGAAAAGAATTCAGCGGTTTTGACCCGTTGAAAATATGGATTGAACAGGCTCACAAACGCGGAATTAAGGTGCATATCTGGTTTGAAACTTTTTATGCAGGCAACGAAAACCCTCTCAACAACCCTAAAAACGTTTTGAGCGTTTATCCAAAATGGGGCAATGTCACAAAGGCAAAATACGACTCGCCGTCGCCTGTTTCTTCAATTTCCGAGCACAACGGGTATTTTCTTGACCCCGCAAACCCAGAAGTTCAGGCGTATTTGCTTGCTTTGCTTGAGGAAATAATCACAACTTACAAACCGGACGGCATAAACCTTGATTATATCCGCTATCCCCAGTCAATCAGTGCAAAATTCCTCGGATATGACCTTTCCAACTGGGGTTATACAGAATATGCGCGCGAAGAGTTTAAAAATGCAATGGGCGTTGACCCTGTTGATGTGAAATATAACACTCCACAGTGGGAAGCATGGGCAAAATATCGCATGGAGAAGATTACGAGCTTTGTTTTTAAAGCAAAACAGCTTACTTCAAAGAATAATATAATTCTCACCGCGGTAATTTTCCCCGACCGGCTGAAAAGCATGGAAATAAAAATGCAAGACTGGAAAACCTGGTCGCAATACGGGTATGTTGATGGTTTTACGCCTTTGATTTTGACCTGTGACAGGGATACGGCGGATTATTTAATAAGTGATATCAGAAATAATTCTTCGCCTAAAACGAAGATTTATCCCGGTCTTTTTGTGGCTTTTATGAACGGAAACCCCGATGATTTGCTCCGTCAGGTTCACCAGAGCAGAAAACTTAAGGCTTCGGGCGTGATTATGTTTGATTATGCACATCTTGACCCGAAATATACGGATGTGCTCCTGACCAGTGCATTTAAAGAGGTAAACAGCCCTGCCAGAATGAGCCCTGTGCCCCAAAGACCCGCGCAGCCTCAGCCGCAGGTCAAGAAAAAACGCGGATTTTTCTCAAAATTTAAGAAGAAATAAACCTTGAGAAGTAGCTGAAAATAGAATATAATTAAATAAAGAATTAAGTTAATAATAAAGGAATTTATATGAGGATTAAAAAAACAAAAAAGGGCTTTACCCTTGCGGAAGTATTGATTACGCTGACTATAATGGGTTTGATTGCTGCTTTGACAGTGCCCACGCTCAAGAAAAATACGGAAAGAAAAGAGTTTGCGGCAAAAATTTCAAAAACATATTCAGCTCTGGCTCAGGCAACAAAAATTCTTAGCCAGGAGGCGGCTATCAGGTACTGGAATAGCTCTTTTATAGATGACAACTCACAGGATTGCTACGCAAAAAGGCTCAGCTACCTTACAAAAGAGGTTTCAGGCACCTCAGTAAAATTTTATATGAACGATGGACAGACTATTGAAGCAAAAGATTTTGGTACAAAGCTCACAAATGATGATTTTGGGGCGGATGCTGACGATAAATTGTACGGATATTTTATTGTTGACGTAAACGGTGCGACAAAGCCCAACGAATACGGATATGACCGGTATGCGCTGGTTCTTGTCGATGGAAAAGGGTTGCTTCCATCAGGATATAGCGGCTGTACTGACAGTTACGGTTGTGCGTCAAAGGTTATTCAGATTGGAAAATCTAATTAGTAAAGGACAGATATATGGTTAAAAATAAAAAAGGTGCATTTACTCTTGCTGAATTGCTAGTTGCGCTGTCAATTCTTGCAGTTATTGCAGTTATGACAGTTCCTTCTCTGCGTGATGACGCGCAAAGAAAAGAAAATGCCGCAAAAGTGACGAAAGCTTATGCCTCAATAGCTCAGGCGTTTGACTATATGGAGGCGCAGCTGCCCATGACATTATGGAAAGCTGATTGGGCTTATGAACAGCTGGAAAAACAACTGAATATTGTCGGTGAAGACTGTTTTCCTGCTGTAGCTCTTCGATTCCCCAACGGCGATGGTGATTCCAATTATGGCTCAGCAAACAGCTATCGCCTCGCAGATGGCACCTGCGCAAAAATAACCATTACTGATGATTTAGGAGACCTTGCTTCCAGATGGGGAATGGGCTCCGGTAAATATAAAGCCTCTGTAAGCATTGATGTAAACGGTGCAAACAGACCGAATGTTTGGGGGCAGGATGTATTTTTGTTTAAGTTAATCCCTGAAAGAGGGCTTGTTCCGTCCGGTGCTGAAACCGGATGCGGTGACAAAACCGGTAATGATGATTATTTGAATGCCGGCAGCGACATATACGGATGTGCTGCTAAAGTAATTCAATATGGAAAAACAACCGAATGAGCGAATTTAAATCAGGTTTTGCCGCCATACTCGGGCGCCCAAACGTAGGAAAATCAACGCTTTTAAACACAATCCTCGGTCAAAAAATTGTAATCGCCACGGACAAAGCCCAAACGACAAGAAAGCGGATAAAAGGCATTTTTACAAATGATGAGGGGCAAATTGTCTTCATTGATACCCCGGGAATCCACAAGCCGCTTGATAAATTGGGCGAATTTTTGATTGACGAGGTAAAATCCTCGGTTCCTGACGCGGATGTGATTCTTTTTCTCGTTGATGTGTCCGAACCTGCCGGCGCAGGGGATAAATGGATTGCGGAAAATATTTTAAAGGATATCAAAAAGCCCGTTATTATTGTTCTTAACAAAGTGGATAAAATAAAAGACCCTGTGAAAAAAGAGATGAATCTTTTGACTTACAAAACGCTTTTTGAGCAAAATCTGCCAACGGCAAAGATTTCAGCGCAAACCGGACGCAATATTGACACTTTGATTTCGACGATTATGAGAAAACTGCCGGAAGCGCCGCCGATTTATCCTCCGGATGAGGTTACGGATGAGAGCATGCGTTCAATTGCGCAGGAAATTATCCGTGAAAAAATTCTTGTGAACACGCAGGACGAAATACCTCACAGCGTGGCGGTTATTATCTCAAAATACGAAGAAAAGGAGAAGATTGACCGTATTTTTGCCGATATCCATGTTGAGCAGGACAGCCAGAAAGGCATTATGATAGGCAAAAAAGGGCAAATGCTCAAAACCATCGGCACCCAGGCGCGGCTTGAACTTGAAAAAGTGCTTGATAAAAAGGTTTATCTTGAATTGAACGTCAAAGTTACTAAAAATTGGCGTAAGAAACAGAAGAATTTGGGGGATTGGGTGTAGGGTAGGCACTTGTTTTTCCCTACGGGTCAGCCCTCACCCGCCCTTTGGGCACCCTCTGTCTTGAATGCTCGCGTTAAACGGCGTTACGCGATTCGCCT